>Ga0308165_1000192_pt1 | contig 149683 bp, 123 predicted proteins | sample PhyWR2_FD_201032 | JGI IMG/M metagenome (GOLD analysis project Ga0308165, IMG submission 201032) | Phyllosphere microbial communities from UC Gill Tract Community Farm, Albany, California, United States - DLSLW.R2 | ecosystem: Host-associated > Plants > Phyllosphere > Unclassified | place...
CGTTGTACTACCCTTATACTATCGGACAAAAACTTCTCAAGGATATTCTCCTCGAAAGGGAATGCAAATGTAGGAACCTTATTTTAAATATGCAAGAGTGATTTTAAAATATTTTTAATTTCTTTCCCGTTGTTCTTATTTGCGATGCAAAGATAAAAAAATCATCATATCTGATGCAACATTTTATTTTTTTCTACGACTTTTTTTATTGCGAACCACTTAAATCATTTATTATCAAAGACTAAATTTTAACTATGAATTATTCAAGGATCAACACTATTGGCGGCTGGCTCTGTTTTTTTGTTGCCATGCTCACCTACACCTTAACTTTAGATCAATCTGTAAGTTTTTGGGACTGCGGCGAATTTATCTCTTCGGCCTTCCGCATGGAGGTAGTACACCAACCCGGTGCGCCTATTGTTTCGATGATCCAAAGGCTATTTTCGGCACTTGCTTTTGGCGATAAAACCAAAGTAGCCTATTTTATCAATATCGCCTCTGCACTGGCAAGTGCCGGTACAATCCTATTTTTGTTCTGGACAATTACTGCTTTGGCCAAAAAAACCGTAGTTAAAAAAAGGGAAGAAATTACAAATCAAAAAATCATCGGTATAATGGGCGCCGGTTTTGTTGGTGCTTTGGCCTATGCTTTTTCTGACAGTTTTTGGTTTTCGGCCGTAGAGGCCGAAGTTTATGCCATGTCGTCGCTTTGCAGTGCTATTGTTTTCTGGGGCATCTTAAAATGGGAATCGCAGGCCGATGAACCAAAATCAGACCGTTGGTTACTTTTTGTAGCCTATATCATGGGGCTTTCTATTGGGGTACACATTTTAAACCTGCTTACCATTCCAGCCTTAATATTTGTTTATTACTTTAAAAAGAACCCCTCACCTACCTGGCAAAGCATTTTAAAAGTATTTCTTGTTGCTATAGCGGCACTGGCCGTGGTACAGTTTGGCATTATCCAGTACGTGGTATCGCTAGCTGCAAATTTCGATTACTTTTTTGTGAACACCATGGGAATGGGCTTCGGATCGGGCATACTGTTTTTTGCTATTTTAGTAATCGGAAGTCTGATTTATGGCATCCGTTACTCGATCCTTAAAAACAAAAGGGCTTTAAACCTGGTGATGTTATTTACAGTGCTCCTTTTATTTGGATACAGCTCTTTTGCTTTATTGGTAATCAGGGCACAGGCCAAACCCAATTTAAACAATTATAATGTAGATAATGTATTCTCGCTTTCAAGGTATCTGGGCCGTGACCAATATGGCGACAGGCCTTTGCTCTATGGAGAAAATTACAATTCGCAAAAAGTCGACATTAAGGAAACAGGTACGATCATCCGCAAGGGCGATAAAAAATATGAACCTGCCGGAACAAAATCGGCCTATGTTTTTGCCGATAAAACGTTACTACCGCGTATGTACAGTGATAAACCAGAGCACACCAGGTTTTACAAAAGCTATATGGGTTTTGATGATGAACATAAGCCTACCTTAATGGATAACCTCAGGTACCTTTTTTCTTTCCAGGCCGGGCAGATGTACATGCGCTATTTTATGTGGAATTTTGTGGGACGGCAGGACAATGAAGATGGGCAATTTGGAGGTAAAGATGGTAATTGGCTTAGCGGCATCAAACCATTGGATGCGATCAGGCTCGGAGATCAAAAAAATCTTCCTCCATCTATTGTCGAAAACAAATCTTACAACAGGTTCTTCTTTTTGCCTTTAATTATCGGTTTGATTGGTGCTGTATGGCACTTTAAACGGAACCAGAAAGATGCCGGGGTTATCGGTTTACTGTTCGTTTTTACCGGAATTGCCATTGTATTTTACTTAAATTCTGTTCCGATCGAGCCACGTGAGCGGGATTACGCTTATGTAGGCTCGTTTTATGCCTTCGCCATCTGGATAGGTTTGGGCGTATTTGGCTTAAAAGATTTTTTATTTCAAAAATTTACCCCTGCACGTGCCAGCATTTTTGCTTCGGTTATCGCATTGTTCGGCGCCCCTATTCTTATGGCAAGTCAGGGATGGGATGATCATGATCGTTCTGATAGCCATGTAGCAAGAGATATGTCTGTAAATTACCTAAAATCATGTGCCCCCAATGCCATCCTTTTTACTTATGGAGATAATGACACCTACCCGGTTTGGTATGCCCAGGAGGTAGAAAATATCCGCCCAGATGTACGCGTGGTAAACCTAAGTTTATTTACTGCCGATTGGTACATTGACGGGATGCGGAAAAAGCAAAATCAATCTGCTCCCTTACCCATTACCTTAAAACCTGAACAATATGTTGAAGGTACCAGGGATATTATGTACTATCAGGATTATAAAATTGCACAGCACATCGAGTTACAGCAAATTTTAGATGTACTGCTCTCCGATCACGATGAAGATAAGGTAACCATGAACGATGGCACAAAATACAATGTGCTGCCAACCAAAAACCTCAAGCTTGCGGTAAGTCCGCAGCAGGTATTGGATACCGGAACGGTACCAAAAGAAGATGCAGGTAAAATTGCCAGCAGCATGGAATGGACCTACACTTCAGATTATGTAACCAAAGGCACGCTGGCCTTATTCGATATTTTGACACATAACAACTGGGAAAGGCCTATTTATTTTAGTGGCGCAATGCCCAATGAGCAATATGTTGGGTTGAACAAATATCTCTATTCGGAAGGCTTAAATAAAAGGCTGCTGCCCTTGAAACCTGATACGGCCATTACAGAAGATTTTGACCGTGTAAACCTAAAGCCATTATACAACAACCTAATGAATGTTTATGGCTTTGGCAATATTAAATACGCCAACCATTTAGACAGGCAGTCGGCCGATGATGTAACCATGTTCGCGAATATGTTTAACGGTTTATTAAACGGCCTGATCGGCGAGGGCAAAATTGCAGAAAGTAAAAAGGTAGCTGATAAATATTTTGAAGTAATCCCTACCAAATTCTATAGCATGCGCCAGGTAATGAGCACTTTTTATTTTACCGAGGGCCTCTATCGCTTAAACGACCTTAACCGTGCAAACGCCATGATTAAAAAATCGGCAGATTATGTAGGCAAAGAACTGACCCATCTGGCCGATGTTTCGGTAAGTAAAAACCAACTGTCATCAGAGCAGGATGTGCGCTTCTACCTTGGCTATTTAGGGCAAATGGTTAAATTAACCGAAGCATTTAAACAGGCCGAACTGAGCAAAAGCCTCGAAAAACAGTATAACGACCTGATTGTGAGATTTACGCCATTTGCAGCTGGCTAGCAGAAAAACACGCTAATTTTTAACCCATAAGCAGATTTTACATTTCTGCTTATGGGTTTTAACTTTCCGAACAGATTAAAATCCTTTATATTAATAGGCTTAAGCCGTTAAAAATTGTTAAATCAATCCGAAATTTTACCTGTTTTATCGACTAGAATAGTTAATTTCGGCAGCATTTTTATGTGAAAACAATTTTTAATATCATTAAACAAACCAATGAATTATTCAAAAGTTAATAATATAGTAGGCTGGATCTGCTTTTTAATTGCTACACTAACTTACGTTTTAACCTTAGAGCCTTCTGCAAGTTTCTGGGATTGCGGTGAATTTATCGCATCAGCATTTAGAATGCAGGTTGTTCACCAACCTGGTGCCCCTTTATTTTTAATGATCCAACGTTTCTTCTCCATCTTTGCAGCTGGCGACTTAACCAGGATCGCTTATTGGATGAACGTTGGTTCGGCAGTTTCGAGTGGCGCAACCATTTTATTCTTGTTTTGGACCATCACTGCATTGGCTAAAAAAACAATCTTAAAAGCTGGTGATGAACACACTACGGGTAAATTGATCAGTATTATGGGTGCGGGTGCTGTTGGTGCTTTGGCTTATACTTTTTCTGATAGCTTTTGGTTCTCGGCAGTAGAATCGGAGGTTTATGCGCAGTCGTCGTTATTTACCGCCATCGTATTTTGGGCCATCCTTAAATGGGAATCACATGCCGATGAGCCAAGGGCCGACCGTTGGTTGTTGTTTATTGCCTATATCATGGGTTTATCAATCGGTATCCACTTATTAAACTTATTAACTATACCAGCAATTGCTTTTATCTATTATTTTAAAAGAACTGATAAAGCAACAACATCGGGCATTATTAAAACGCTTATTGTAGGGATCTTGATCCTTGCGGTAATCCAGTATGGTATTATCCAATACCTGGTTTCGTTCGGCGCGTATTTCGATCTGTTCTTTGTGAACACATTGGGCATGGGCTTTGGAACAGGCGTTTTATTCTTCGCTGTTTTATTAATCGGTGCATTGGTTTGGGGAATCCGTTATTCGATCCAGCACCAAAAGAAACTGTTAAACTTAGGTTTAATTTCTACCGTTCTGATCATTTTCGGTTATGCATCTTTCTCGATGATCATCATCAGGGCCAAAGCAGATCCGAACTTAAATAACAGTGCCCCTAAAGATGCTTTCTCTTTCTTAAGTTACTTAAACCGTGAACAATATGGCGACAGGCCCTTGGGTTACGGACCAAACTATAACTCTGAAAGAACAGGTGTTACCGAAGGTGGAAAAACCATCTGGAGAAAAGGCAAAGATAAATATGAAGTAGCCGGCAAAAAAACCGACTATGAGTATAGCAACAACACCTTATTGCCACGTATGTTTAGTGATGACCCTAAACATGCTGCTTTTTACAAAGAGTGGATGCATTTAGATGATTCTAAGAACCCAAATCTGGTTGATAACGTTGGCTTTTTGGCCAGTTACCAGATTGGCTACATGTATATGCGTTATTTTTTCTGGAATTTTGTTGGTCGCCAGAACGACGAACAAGGCCAGGGAAGTGGTTTTGAAGGCGAATGGATTAGCGGTATTAAACCTATTGATGCGATGCTTAGAGGCGACCAGAGCCATTTACCACCATCAACAGTTGACAATAAAGCTTATAACCGTTTCTTCTTCCTTCCACTAATTTTAGGAATTATCGGTGCACTTTGGCATTTCAAACGCAACCAGAAAGATGCTGGTGTAGTTGGTTTATTATTCTTCTTTACCGGCATTGCAATTGTACTATACCTAAACCAAAAGCCGCTTGAGCCGCGCGAAAGGGATTATGCTTATGTAGGATCTTTTTATGCCTTTGCCATATGGATAGGCCTCGGGGTACTCGCCATTCGGGAATGGGTATTTAAAAAACTAAGTCCAACTGCTGGCGCAATCGGCGCAACCGTGATTGGTTTATTGGCCGCTCCGGTAATTATGGCTGAACAAGGCTGGGACGATCACGACCGTTCTACGAAATTGGTTCCACACGATATTGCATTGGATTACCTACAATCGTGCGCACCTAATGCAATCTTATTTACTTATGGCGATAATGACACCTACCCGCTTTGGTATATCCAGGAGGTAGAAAATGTGCGTCCGGATGTTCGTATTGTAAACTTGAGTTTATTTGATACTGATTGGTACATCAATGGCCTACGTCAAAAACAGAACGAATCGGCACCATTGCCAATCACAATGAAACCTGAGCAATATGTACAGGGCGAAAGGGATGTAATGCCTTATGATGATTACAAAATCGCCGGAAGCATTGAGCTTAAAAATGTAGTAGATTTATTATTATCAAATGATGAGGGTGATAAGGTACCAATGCAGGATGGAACAAAATCTAACTTCCTGCCGACCAAAAACCTTAAAATCACGATCGATCCGCAACAGGTGGTTAGCACAGGTACTGTTCCGGCAGCTGATGCCTCAAAAATCGCTTCTGAAATGGATTGGAAGTTTAATAAAGGTTATGTTACCAAAGGAACTTTGGCCATGTTCGATATCCTTGCGCACAATAACTGGAAACGTCCGATTTATTTCGCTTCTACCGTGCCTTCTGAACAATATAATGGTTTAGACAAGTATTTATACAATGAAGGTTTAGCCTTACGTTTATTGCCACTTAAAGCAGATACAACAGCTTCAGAAGATAGACCAGAGCAATTAAATACACCGGTTTTATACAATAACGTGATGACTAAATTTAAGTGGGGAAATATGAAAACCGCTAAATATTTAGATCCACAGTCGTCAGACGATACTTTTATCTTCACTAACATCTTCAGCAGCTTAACCAGCAGTTTGATTAAAGATGGCAAAACAGATGAAGCTAAAAAAGTAGTTGACAAATATTTCGCAGTTATGCCTGAAAAATTCTTCGGCATCCGTACAGTAGTTGTGAAATTCTACATGGCCGAAAACTTATATAAACTAGGTGAAACGGCCCGAGCAAACGACATCCTTGAAAAATCGGGAGATTACATCAGCAAAGAGCTTAATTATCTTGCGGATATTTCTCAATCAAAAGGCTTAACCGGATCGCAGAACATTCAAACCGGATTATATTATTTAGATAGAATGATCAAAACGAGTAAGGCAGCCGGACAGGATAAAGTAAGCGATAAACTCCAAAAAACATTCAATAGCTTAGAAGGCCGTTTATCTATGTTCTTCCCACAACAAGGCCCGCAACAGTAAGCGGCATCTTAAAATAGATTTCAAAGCAGCTGCATTAATTTGTAGCTGCTTTTTTTATGTGTTTGTATTTGCTTACGCTTGCACTCGTTTCTAACGAGCGCAGATATAGCTTTACGATTTTATCGTAAATAAAAACATCGTAAATACGATGAGCTAGTTAAAAATGAGCGTGAACCTACAAAGACCCTGAAATAAATTCAGGGTGACGAATATAGTATAATAAAAAAAATCCTGTATGGCACGGCCAAACAGGATTTCAATGTATTTTTAGTTAATGATTATTCGTTTACTACACCCATTGCGCAGAATTTATCAACTCTTTGTTCAATGAGTTTATCGGTTTTTAATTTGCCCAATGCTGCTAAATCTTTAACGATGTAATCTTTTAAAGTTTTCCCCATCAATTCAGGATCCTGGTGCGCACCACCAAGCGGCTCAGGAATAATGCCATCGATTAGCTTGTTACCAAACATATCATCAGACGTTAATTTTAAGCATTCGGCAGCTTTTTCTTTGAAATCCCAGCTTCTCCATAAAATAGAAGAACAAGACTCAGGAGAAATTACCGAGTACCACGTATGCTCCAACATATATACTTTATCGCCAATACCGATACCTAAAGCACCTCCAGAAGCACCTTCGCCTACAACCACGCAGATAATTGGCACACGGAGAACAGACATTTCCAACAAGTTTCTGGCAATAGCCTCACCCTGTCCGCGTTCTTCTGCTTCTAAACCAGGGTAAGCCCCCATAGTATCGATAAAAGAAATTACGGGTTTATTGAATTTTTCGGCCAAACGCATTAAACGCAAAGCCTTGCGGTAACCTTCAGGGTTGGCCATCCCGAAATTACGGAACTGGCGCTCTTTGGTGTTTTTACCTTTTTGGTGACCAATAACCATTACCGTTTGGCCGTTTATAGTAGCAAAACCGCCAATAATTGCCTTATCATCTTTAACCGTTCTATCACCATGCATTTCGATAAAATCATCACAGATCATGCTGATGTAATCAAGCGTTTGCGGGCGATCGGGGTGGCGGCTCATCTGAACCTTGTTCCAGCCGGTTAAATTTTTATATAAGTTATTGGTAGTTTCATCTAATTTACCATCAAGCTCGTCTAAAGTGGCAGACATATCTACCTTAGTTTTATCGGCAACTTGCTTAACCTTTTCTATCTGCTGAACTAAATCGGCAATAGGTTTCTCAAAATCGAATGATGTTTTAATTTGCTGCATAATTGAACCACAAAAATAAGTAATTATTTTTAGTTTGTAACCAACAGTTTTTCGTTTACAATTTTAAGGGGTAAAACGTGCCAGCATAATGCAAAAAGCTTTGGCAAACTTTACCGACTATATGTCTATAAGTTTGTCAAAGTTTTTTTTAGTTTACTTGGGTTTGTGATGATATGAGGGGTTTCCGTGCCAAAGCCCCAACCAATTTAGCCCTGATTGAAGCAGCACCGCGTAAAGCGCAAAGCAGGACTGACGATAATTCTTGTTCTGCCATTGCGCTACAAAAAAAGCTTTGACAAACTTACCCTATTATATGCCTATAAGTTTGTCAAAGCTTTTTTAGTTTACTTGGGTTTCTGATGCTATGGGGCGTTTCCGTGCCACAGCCCCAACCAATTTAGCCCTGATTGAAGCGGTACCGCGTACAGCGCAAAGCAGGACTGACGATAATTCTTGTTCTGTCATTGCGCTACTAAAAAAGCTTTGACAAACTTACCCGATTATATGCCTATAAGTTTGTCAAAGCTTTTTTAGTTTACTTGGGTTTCTGATGCTATTGGGCGTTTCCTTGCCACAGCCCCAACCAATTTAGCCCTGATTGAAGCGGCATCGCGTATAGCGCAAAGCAGGACTGACGATAATTCTTGTACTGCCATTGCGCTACAAAAAAAAGATTTGGCAAATTTAACCGATTATATGCCTATAAGTTTGTCAAAGCTTTTTTAGTTTACTTGGGTTTCTGATGCTATGAGGGGTTTCCGTGCCACAGCCACAACCAATTTAGCCCTGATTGAAGCGGCACCGCGTACAGCGCAAAGCAGGACTGACGATAATTCTTGTACTGCCCTTGTGCTACAAAAAAAAAGCCTTGGCAAACTTACCCGACTATATGCCTGTAAGTTTGTCAAAGCTTTTTGGATCCTAAAATCAGCTAATCCTAACAATAACTATTGTCTCGAAATTGCTCAACAAAAAACGTTGGTTTACCCAATTTAAAGAGCTGACAACTTAACAAGTTTTGTACATAGGAAAGTTGTCAATTCTGGAATTAGAACTTAGCTGATTCTCCTGCTTTTGGCAATGCTTTTTTTATAAACTCGCGAATATGGTTATTGGCTGTTTTCAGGTCATCTTTACGCAGGTACATCATGTGTCCGCTACGGTAACCTTCCCAGCTCATGCGATCCTGCAGTTTACCTGAAGCATCCAGCTGCCACATGCTGTATTTCGCATTAAAATAGTCGCAGGCGCCGTCATAATAGCCCGATTGCACCAATAAATGCAGGTAAGGGTTCTGTGCCATGGCCTGACGGAGGTTATCGCCAGTTTGATCGCCGGTTTTATCCCAAGGGTAAACAGAACCGAACATGTTGTATTTTAAATCGGTCTTATAGTTAAGCTCGTTGCGGATGTACATATTTATGGCCGGTGTAAACGAATGCAGCCAAGAGGTTAGCTCGGCATTATAATCGGGACTTTCGCCAGCACTCATTTTATCAATGCCACGATAGCGTGAATCCAACCTACCCACCGTAAAACCTTTATCTCTTAACAGTTCTTTCCAAAAGAAATCGGTAGGTACATTGAGGTTATAGTCTAAAACTGCTTTTTCTGAAAGGCCAGAGTAGCGGGCCATTTTTACCGCAATGGCTTTCTTTTTATCGGCACTGAGCATGCCGCCCTGCGAAATGGCCGGAATTAATTCATTAATGGTAAAGCTTTCTACCTCTGGCAGCATCGCTGTTAAATCTTTGCCCTGTAAATCGGCCGCCAATGCTTTGTGATACCATGCCGTGGCCGCAAAATAAGGCAAACGTAAAGCAGCATCAACGGGGCCGCTACGTTCGATGCCCAGTTCGGTTGGCGAAACCAGCACCACGCCGTTCAGGTACATCCACTGGCTGTTTTGAAGTTCTAACGCCAAGCCCGAAACACGGGTGGTACCATAACTTTCGCCGATTAAAAACTTAGGAGAAGCCCAGCGGTTGTTTCGGGTAACAAAAGTATTGATCCATTCAGCAAGGTATTTAATATCGGCACGCACGCCAAAAAATTTATTGGTCGGGATATCTTTACTCACTGCCCTTGAATAACCGGTATTTACCGGATCGATATAAACAATATCGGCAACATCTAAAATCGAATACGGATTTTCTTTATACCCGTAAGGCTGCAACGGATAACCTTCGTCATCAATATTTAACACTACAGGCCCTGTATAGGCAATGTGCATCCAAACCGAAGCAGAACCAGGTCCTCCGTTAAAAGAGATTACCAACGGCCTTTTATCACGGTTCTGTACATCGCTGCGTTCGTAATAGGTATAAAACAAACCTGCAATTGGCTTTCCATCTTCGTCCCAAACCGGAAGGGTACCTGTAGTGGCTTTATATGGAACAGATTTACCGTCGATATTTACGGCATGATTGGTTACAACCGAACTTTCTACTTTAATGGTTCTTTCGTTAGCCGATGGTTTCGGTTCGTCTTTTACGGTAACCTGTGTGGTGGTTACAGTTTCTTTGGATTGATTTTTTCTTGGCGCCTGCTGTGCCTGTACAAAGAAACCTGCACACAAAAATGTGGTAAGTATAAATTTGAATTTCATTGAAGTTAGGTTTGGTTCCTAAATATCAAATTAATGCAGCGTTAATCAAAAATCGCATTATAAATGTTACTATAAAAAAGCCGACACTGCATATTGCAATGTCGGCTGGTAAAAACCGGGATGATTTTTATTATTTATCCCACCACACTTTGCCTACCAGCTTATCACCTCCAGGTACAGCGGCCGAAGCGGCTTTGTAATTGGTGGCATTGGTAACGCCTTCGAAAAGCGGGTAAGGGAAACGGCGTGGAATGGTTCCGTTGGTTGCATTTCCATTATAAACCACCGGGGTTAAGGCAGGTATGCCTGTTCTCCGCCAGTTAGACCATGTTTCGTAAAAATCAAGCATGGTAATGGTGTGTGCCCAATACTGTGTCGCAATCATATCTAAACCATTTGCAGCAACATATGGATGTGCTGTTAAATAAGCTGCCGCATCTGTTCCGTTTATGGCCATTGATGCATCATATTGCGAAAGATAGGTCATTGCCGAAGTTACACCGGCATTATAATGGGTAGCCGCCGAACCTCCAATACCGTATCGTTGAGCCGCTTCTGCCCAAAGCAGTTCGGTTTCGGCATAGGTTAGGATAAAGGTATTGCCATCTCTTTTTAGCATACCTGGGTTTGGTGAAGAATAATCAGTAAAATCGGTATAAGATGGATCCTGGCGAACATCCCTACCTGCAATACCACTTAAATCTTTACCATTTGGCATGCCTTTTTGCACCGCAGCCGTTGCAATAAAGGCAGGATTTTGAACTTTGGTACCATCTGTTAAATACAATTTGGTTACCGCTACCTTTCCTAAACGTGGATCGTTATTGGTTTTTAAATAATTGATAAATGTATTGCTCCACCTGGTGTAAAAGTTCTCCTGACCTCCATCGCCCAATAAAACCTGTGCATTTCTATTCTGTGTTACACGTGCTCCATTGGTATCATGTTTAAACAATGCATTATCCGCATCGCCTGTCATGGTTTTACCTACGGCTTTGTTAATATAGGTTTGTGCCAATGTAGCATCGGCTTTGGTTAACCGCATGGCCATGCGCAACATCAAACTATTGCCAAAACGTTTCCATTTTGCAATGTCGCCTGCAAAAACAAGGTCGCCCGATACTTTATCACCACTTGCATTTAATGCGGTGCTTGCTTCGTCTACTTCTTTTAACAGATCGGTATAAATGGCCTGTTGTGAATCATATTTAGGATATAAATTTGCAGTGTAATAGCCTCTGCCCGCATCAAAATAGGGTACATCACCGTACAGATCGGTTAATCTTTCGAAAATTAAGGCTTTCCAGATCCTGCCCATCTGGTAAACGTTATTGTATTGTGCTTTCCCTTTGGTAAATTCAACCAGATCCGCAGCGTATTTCACCTGATCTGGATATGCTTTTTCCCAATAGGCAGCGGTATACCCCTCATTGAGCAGGTATTTATCGCCGGCCCAATAACTGATAACAGACGACATGCCCTGCATCATGGTTGAGGCGTAGATTAAGTTCCCCCTCCAGGTTTCGTAAGCAAAATCGATGCTTCCAGTATAATTTAACTGGGCTGTAGATAAAAGGAAGTTCGGGTTATATTGGTCCTGACTAATAGCCGTTGGATCTGTATTAATTTTTTCAAAGTCTTTTGTACAACCAGTTATCAGGGCTAATCCCGACAATAAAAGTGGTATGTATAATTTTATGATCGTTTTCATTTTCAAATTCGTTTAAAGGATTATAACTTAACACTTAAATTTAAACCGTAGGTGCGCACCGGTGGCACACCACCTAACTCCATTCCCGGGATAGTAGCATTGTAGCTCGATTCGGGATCGATGTTATCGGTTTTTTTCATGAGGATAAATAAGTTACGCCCAACGAAACTTACATTTAAGCCTTTAATCTTATTGTTAAATAGTTTTCCAGGGAAATTATAACCCAGAATAACCTGTCTGAACTTGATAAAACTTGCATCCTGTACAAACTGCTTTGATACATTATTAGCGAAATTGTTGTAATAAGTTGCGGCATTTGGTTTGGTAGGATCAGCAGTTGCAGCAGCGTCCAATGCATCGCGGTTTTCGAGCGTTGCCTGATGCAGACCAAATACATAACCATAATAATCGGTGGCTGAGAAAATCTTGCCGCCCCATTTACCGTCGATTAAGAATGAAAGATTAACACCTTTATAGTTGAACTCATTGTTCCATCCTGCAGTCCATTTATTGTATGCCGAGCCATAAGGTTTCAACTCACCCCTTTCCGGAGTTCCGTCGGCACTCTTTACAATGTTGCCATTACCATCGTACTTATAGTCGTAGGCCATTACCTGTGCAATAGCCATTCCTTCCAGGTTTTGTAAAAAGCCTACGTTGCTTCTTGAGGTTGCAAGTGGTTGAGAAGCGGTACCAGGCGCAAGTGTTAATACTTTATTATCGTTATATGAGCCATTTAAAGTAGAGGTAAAGCTGAAATCTTTATTCTTGAGCACCACACCAGATACTAAAGCCTCTACTCCTTTATTCTGTAACCGGCCGATGTTTAAAATCGCAGCGTTATATCCTGTTGTTGTAGAAGCTGGAACAGCCAGAATCTCATTTTTCGATTTTTTATTGTACCAGGTAAAATCGAAGCTAAGCCGATCGCCAAAGAATTTCATTTCGGTACCGATCTCTAATTCTGTAGCGCTTGATGCGATTAAAGTAGCGTTTGGAATAGCAGGATTAACAATATTGCCTAATGAGCTTCCGTTAACCGTTTCGCTACGTAAATTATAGTATAACTGCGTTTGGAATGGATAAGTGGCCTGACCAACCATTGCATAACCAGCCCTCAGTTTACCAAAACTTAAAAAAGATGGTTTCCATAACTCTGAGAAAACAAATGAACCACTTACAGACGGATAGATACTATTGAGTTTATTGTCTTTTCCTGGGGTTGCCAGGGTAGAAAACCAATCGTTACGCACACTGCCGGTTAAGTATAAGATGTCTTTATACGTTAACTCCAGCGTACCATATACCGATTGTGTTTCCTGATCGGTTTGATAAATACCAACGGCCTTACCCCCGGTATTTGCCAAATTATACACACCAAAAATCTGGAAAGATCCGCCAGTATTTGTGGTTCCTGCACCTTTGGTACGGCGATAACTGGCGCCAAAATTTGGCGTAATAGAGAAATCATCTATTTTGAACGATTTACCAATTAATGCATCAACGTTAATATCAGAGAATTTACTGATCTGTTCAGTATAACCTCCGTCTGCATCATAAGCTGTACCCGATGGAGTAATGCCTAGATAATTATCGTTATAAGCATCTCTACCGGCACGTGCCTGCAAAAACAATCCGTTATCGAAGGTATACTTTGCGCTAACAGAGCTCATTAAACGTTCTCTTTTGGTATTGTGGATAAAATTGTAAGCGGCAAACCAGGGATTGGTTGCATAGGTATTCCCTGTATTATAGGAAAGCTCGCTTCCATCAGCTTTAGTTCCAGGCTTTAAGCTTTCGATGTTTACACTGGTTGGTAAAAATGCTGCATTATAATTGGCATTACCTGCACCATCAGAAACCATTGGCCGGTTATTAGCCTGTTCTAAAATATAGTTAAAGCGGGCATCGATTACCAGATTTTTAATGGGATCGAAAGTACCTGATAAGGTAAAGTTTTGTCTGTTCAGGCCTGAATTTGGCACAACCGACCGGTTTGTTAAATCGCTTGCCGATAAACGCATTACGCCACCGGTAAAAGATTTGTTTAAAGCCAGGGTATTTGTAAAGGTTCCCCCGGTTCTATAAAAGTTTTCAATATTATCTTGCTGAGCAGAGTAGGGCCTGCTCACTCCATCAAATTGAACTACACTAGATCCATCTAATTTTGCCCCCCAGCTCGAACCACCTACCTGCGCAGCTGCCGTTGCATCAGCAGGTTTTACCCCATTGGCACCCTGGCCATAAACGTATTGCCAATTGGTTCTATCCATTACCTGCTCGGCAACATAGTTACTGCTAAATTCGATGCTGTTGCCTTTGCCGCTTTTTGTGGTGATTAAAATTACCCCTGCTTTTGCCCGGTTACCATAAAGCGCAGAAGCGGCGGCGCCTTTCAATACCGAAATGCTTTCGATATCATCAGGGTTTAAATTACTGATCGCGTCGCCCAAATCCGGTGCATTATCGTATTGCCCTCCGTTATTGCCAATACCAACGGTACTGCCAAAACCAATAGGCGCACTCTCCATCGGAATACCGTTAACCACGTATAAAGGTTGACTAGATGGCCCTAAACTGGAAACCCCACGGATGGTAACGTTAGTTGCTGCTCCGGCACCACCAGAGGTACCAGCAATATCCAAACCTGCTACTTTACCTACCAGTGAATTGGTAATGTTGTTCTCTCTCGCCTGTGTTAGGGTTTCGCCACCAATTTGTGTAACCGAATAACCCAAAGCCCTTCTTTCCTTTTTAATGCCCAAAGCCGTAACCACTACATCGGTAAGCTGCTTGGTATCTTCGGTTAAAACAATATCGATTTTGGTTTGCGCACCTATGGCCACTTCTTTGGTTTGAAAACCTGCATAAGAAATTACCAGTATCGCATTTTCGGGTGCATTTAACGAAAACTTACCATTTATATCGGTAGAGGTCCCAATCCCCGTTCCCTTAACCCTAACGCTTGCTCCAGGTAGTGCACCACCAAGTGCATCTTTTACCGTTCCACCGATCGGAACTTCTTTATTTTTGCTAATAACGATTAAGCCTCCATCAGAAACAGAATATTTCAGGTTTGTTCTGTTCAAAATGGCTGCCAGAACCTCAGTAACCAAGGTATTGTTTACCGTAATGCTTATATCCTTATTTACCGGAACATAAGATGAACTGTACACAAAATGGTAACTGCTTTGCTGTTCAATAATCTGTAATACCCTGGCCAGTTTTGTTTTCTTAACATCTAAAGAAATTTTTTCCTGAGAAAAAACCGATGCCGAAACATTAAGACAGGTAATGAAAACCATAATACAGGCAAGTTTCATTAGCATAATGAATTTTAGGAGCGCTTTATATTTGGGGCGCCCTTGCAGTAAGTAATAATAAATCATATTTTTGTTTTTTTTGGTTGCATAAGTTCTTGGCAGCAATCTGTTTGCGCATAAACTGCCATTAATTAATCAAAAGAGAAATTACAAGGGCGGTGCTCCAACACCGTCCTTTTTTTGTTCCTATTTTGAGATGATTACCTGTTTTCCCTTTATCTCATATTTAAAATTATTTTCGGCTGCCTTTAAAGCATGTAAAACTTCTTCGATATTCTCGTTGGTTATGGTTGCCGTAAAACGGTATTTTTCTATCGCAGGATCGCTGAATCTGATTTCTACGTTATACCATTTCTCCAGAACATTCCTGATCTCGTCAAAATCCTGATCGTAGATCTCGATCCGGTTTTGGGTCCATGCGGTTTCTACAATGGTGCTATCTTTTATTTTTGTGTAATGGTTAATCGTTATCTCTGGCTGTGGCGCAGTGCCTTTAGTTAATTTATTTGCTGGTTTCGGGACTAAGTTTTTGTAAAAAGTAACCTTCTGACTTGGTTTTAAGGTAATGATTCCTCCGTTCCCATTTGTGGCCTCCATGGTGATTAAACCGCGTATCAATGTGGCTTCAGAAGACGTTTCATCGGGATAGGCTTTTACATTAAAGGCAGTACCCAAAACATTGATATTAAAATCGCCAGTATGAACTTTAAAAGGCTTGTTTTTATTGTGCACCACATCGAAAAAAGCTTCACCTATTAAGGTTACTTCCCTTCCCTCATTATTAAACCCTTTGCCAATCAATAAAGTGCTTTTGGCATTCAAGAGTACCGATGTTCCATCCTGAAGCTTTATTTTTTTACGCTCGCCACTTTTTGTAATAAAGGTACTAACTACCTGTGCTTCGTGTTTTGTACTGTTATCAGTTTTATAAGTATTATAGATCAGCACCGAACCAATGGCCAGAACTATTGCTGCTGCAATTTTAACCCATAAATAACGGTTCAGTTTAACCACCTTTTCTTCAGGAAACATGCTTTCCTTAAAACTTTCTGTTTGTTTATTTAACGGGCGTTTATTGCCGCTCAATATCACATAAAGCTTTTTCGCTTCTGCAATTACCTCAGCCTGTTCAGGATGGGCATTTACATATTTCTCCCAGTATCCAATGCATAGCTCGTCTGTTCCGGCGCAGTATTGCTGGAAAGTGCTATCAACTAGAAAGTCTTCTGCATTGAATTTACTTCTATCAACCATTCTTTTAACCTTTTATCTATCAGTGCCCAAAAACTTTACTTTTTCCTAAGGAAATTTTAACTTTTTTTTAACACAACAGAATTTGTGCCCTGAAAGCATGTTAAATGAAGAAATTTAATTTGCAACAACACAGATTTGGAAGTTTAAAAAGGATAATGAATTGTTTTCATCGTAAATCTTTCTCTTTTTTTTGGAAAGCTTTTGCAGAAGCATTTAGGGGCCTACAGTCCCGCTATCCGCTTTACTTCGTACCGCTGCTATCGGGTTTAAGTGGCACGGGCCGTTCTACTATCGAGGGTTGCAGGGAGTAGAGCCAGCAATACAATTAAAAGCTTGCGGCAATTTACAGGAACAGGCCCCTGTTCAATAAACCCGACAGAGTGTGTAGCCCGCATCCCGATTTTTCATCGGGAGAGGACTATAAGCGATGGCGGGGCAACAGCCACCAATGAAAAACAGCCTGTACGTTTTCAGAAAAAAATATCTTTGGCCTTCTATTAGGCGCTGAGCAACACTAAAAAGATACAGCAACTATAGCTAATAGTCTATAAACCTCTCTGTTCCGCTACGCTCCAATCGAGATGATGGAACGATTAGATTTACGACTTTGTCCCTCAAATGCCTCCGTTAAACTTCGGAAATGATTTACGCATTAAATTCTTTCCTTAAAATCTTCAGTGCATCGTAAATGGTATTGTATGCGGTTTTAATGGTCTGGTTGGTTTGTTCGGCAATCTGTTCGTAGCTGAAACCATCAAAAAATTTTAAATGGATCAGTTGTTTTTGCCTGAAAGTTAATTTTTCCAATGCATTTTTAAGCTGGTGTTTTACCAGCTCATCACTCTGTACTTTAACTATAAATTCTTCGTAGCTCATTTCCATCCAATCGCCATCGGCACCTGCATTAAAAAGGGCATCACTGATCTTGCGTTTCCTTTCCAAAATACGGAGCAGTTTACGTTTAAGGAAAGTACGGAGGTAAGCCTCAACATTGTCTACACGGGTTAAAGTATCGTGTTTCTCCCAAATGGTGGTAAACACAAGGTCTGTAGCTTCGCTAACGGTATCGGCATCGGCGCAAACCCTGATCCCAAAATTTACCAAAGGATAATATAGTGCGGCATAGAGATCGAAAAACGCATCTTTATCGCCAGTACGTAATCTTTCCCATAATAAGTGATGCGCTAATCTGTTATCCATTAATTTGTTAGTTGTTATCACAATATTAACTAAAAACAACAAGATTATTACGTACAGATTTTGATGAAAGTAAATTTCTACACCTATTTGCATAAAAAAAATTTCATGCTGTAACATTTTTTCAGAATGGTGTACTTATCGGGCAAATATTAGATTTTGAAAAAGACCGACTTAGAAATAGAATTCGAAACAAAATTAAAAGATTATAAACTTTTGATTTATAAAGTTTGCCGCATGTACGCAAACAATCACGACGATATACAAGATCTTTATCAGGATATTATTATCCAGCTCTGGAAATCGTACGCCAAATTTAGGGGCGATGCCAAATTTAGCACCTGGTTGTACCGTATTGCCATTAACACTGCCCTGAGCAATTTCCGCAAACAGAAACGCAATATCCATACCAGCGACGTAGAACTGCAAAATATCCAGATTCCCTACGAAGAAGACACCGGACTAAAAGAGGAACAGCACCAACAGATGTATGCCGCCATCCAGCAACTTAACGATGTAGAAAAATCGATCGTAATGCTTTATCTCGAAGACAAATCTTACGATGAAATGGAAGAAATATTAGGTATCGGCAATGCCAACCTAAGGGTAAAAATGAGCCGCATAAAAGACAAATTAAGAACCTTTACCAACAATAAATAATATGGAACTAGATAACTTAAAAAGCAGCTGGAACAGTGTTTCGGTTGATTTGAACCGAAATGAATTCGACATTGTAAGTGCCACCAAGAAAGAAATGGAATCGCCTTTGAACAACCTAAAAACAATGTCGAAACGACAATTGATCACCCTACCGCTGTTGCTTGTTTTTTTAGCGGTAATGACGGGCATAGTACCCGATATGAAAGGCCAGTTGCTGGTTTGGATGGCTTTTATCGTACTGCCGCTAACCACCGTATATTACTATTTCAACCTCAAATTGATCAGTAATCTGGAAAACAATGAGGGCGCTGTTAAAAACGTTTTTCAAAGAAAGGTAAAACAGCTCATCAGTAACAATAACCTTTACCTCTACCTTACGAGGGCCGCACTTGTAACGCTTGTGGTGGCTACGGAGTTTTTGATCCAAAACAATCATATGGACTTGATACCTGGGATTGAAATGATTAAAACGGTGATGCTGCCCCTTCGCCTTTTGATTTATGCCGGGGCAATCGGTGTGCATTACGTACTGAGCAGGTATGCTTTTAACCTGTATTTTGGGCAGTATTTAAAACGGTTGAAAAAATTATTGGCAGAAATGGAATAAACTTAAAACCTATCAGGTTTTAAAAACCTGATAGGTTTAGACATTATTATTTCAAAGCTGTTTTACTAAAAATATGATATTCGCCCGATGCTAAAACGCGGCCATAAGTACTGGTACTTAAATTAATGCTTGTGCCAACCGCATCAACCCAGTTGCCCGCCGATCCGAAATCGATATTGGCCGTTTGGTTTACCACATCAAAATTACCGACCACAACAACCGTATTGGTTCCATCGGTTAATTTAATGTATTTTATGCCACCCGCAAGGTTATAAGTTGAGTTTGTTGAATTGAAAATGCTGTTGTTTTTCTTCAGTTTGATGAATTTGGCATAGGCATCGTATAGTGCTTTCCGGTTTGGATCGCTATAATAATCCCATTTTATCGGTTTTTCTCCTGTTCTACCGTTAAAATCGATGCTGATATCGTAACCCAATTCTCCAAATTGCCATAACATTTTTGGTCCCGGTATGCTAAACAAGAAAGCAGCAACCAGTTCTTCCCTTTTTAATGAAGTGGCCAGATTTCCTTTAATCACATAACTACCAGAGGCGTTTCCGTAAGTAATATTCTTAAAGTTTAAACGCTCCTCATCATGACTTTCGCCGTAACCCACCAGATTCTCTGATTTTGAAAAACCGTGATTGGCATAAAAGCCCCATTGGAAATTGGAATTATCCAGCCAGCCCATTGTGGCCTCGTTCATGTTGTAATTCATATTGTTCCAAAGCATCATCCCATCATCGGCCAAAACCTTTTCTTCTGATTCTTCTGCAAAATGCTCTAAAATCACATAAAAGTTCGGATCGATACCTTTAATGTAGCCGTTATAATCTTTCCAGGTGGCAATACGGCCAGCATCATATAACCTGAACTGCGCATCATCGGTTGATGCTTTTTGCGTAAATCCTTTCGAAAGATCGAAACGGAAACCATCAATTTTATATTGTTGCATCCAGAATTTCATCACATCTTTCGAGAACTTTTTAGTAGCTGCGCTTTCGTGGTTAAAATCGAAACCTACATTAAAAGGGTGCTTGGCATCTACATTAAACCAGGGACTATTGGCGGTAGGTTTTGAACCATCAAAATACAGTTGCACCATAGGCGATTGCCCGAAAGAGTGGTTGAGCACCATATCCATAATCACGGCAATACCACGGCCGTGGCACTCGTCGATAAAGTTTTGCAGGGCCGTTTTGGTACCATAATATTTATCTGGCGCAAAATAAAATGATGGATTATAGCCCCAGCTTAGATTGCCTTCAAACTCATTAACGGGCATCAGTTCTATTGCATTTATACCTAAACTGGTTAAATAATCGAGTTTGGCCAATGTGGATGCATAATTATGATCGGTGGTAAAATCACGGATCAGCAGTTCATAAATCACCAGGTTATTTTTATCCGGCCGGGTAAAGCTGGTATTTTTCCAGCTATAAACTGGCTGGTTGGCCTGCATTACACTTACAATTCCGCTGGTTTTACCTGTTGGGTAAGCTTTTAAATTTGGATAGGTTGCAGCCGTAATATATTGATCGTTATCTGGATCGAGTACTTTTTCGCAATACGGATCGGCAACTTTTAAGTTTCCATCTACATAAAACTGGTAGGCATATTCGGTAGTGGGATTTAAATTATCAATCTGCACCCACCAGTAATTGCCGTCAACCGTATTTTTCATTGGCGATGCAGTTGCAGACCAATTGTTAAATTCGCCAATCAATGAAACCGATTTTTTATTCGGCGCATATAAAGTTACAATGGCCGATGTTCCGTTATTGATAAATACCACACCATCTTTGGCACCAGCAGGTAAATCGGCTTTTTGGTTAGTGGGAGTTGGTTCTACGCCACCATCAACTGCAGCTTTTTTGCAGGCGGTATGCATTGCTGAAATAATCAGCAAGAGATAAAATATTTTTTTCATTTGGTTAGCTTTTAAGTTTCGTCACCGCGAGGAGGCTTTTTCAGCCGACGAAGCAATGACCTGTGATTTAAAGGTTATGATCTGATTAAACACTGCTATTCTATTTTTTTCGTCGGTATGTGAGGGCACAGACCATGGGTATCTTTATACTGATCTATTTTCTTCTACTTCGAGTTTCGAAGCTAAAACTTCATCGGTTCTCTTTTCGCGGATGAATACATAACAGATTACTGCGGCCAAAATCATCAATCCACCGCCCAACTGCACCGCTAAAAGCCTGTCGTTATTGAGTACGTTGCGCATTAACCAGCCAAAACCCAGTGAAGCAATAATTTCTGGCAGTACAATAAAGAAGTTGAAAATGCCCATGTAAATCCCGATTTTATCTTTGGGCAGCGAACCGCTCAACATGGCATAAGGCATAGAAAGTATACTGGCCCAGGCAATACCAACTCCGGTCATGCAGAGGTAAAGCATGTTTTTATCGTGCACCCAGGCTACACTGATCAAACCTATTGCGCCACAGATTAAACACAGTGCATGTGTGGTTTTACGGCCCAAAGTATCGGCAATCTTTGGTAAAACCAAAGCGAACAGAAAAGTAATTACACTATAATAAGCAAGGGTTAAGCTACCAAAATCAGCGCCATGTGCATAAACGGGATCGGCAGCATCTTTACCGCCAAAAACATTAACCGCTACGGCTGTGGTATAATAAAACCACATTAAAAATAAGCCCGGCCAGGTAAAAAACTGCACTAAAGAAACAATCTGCATCCTTTTGGGCATGTTGCGCAGTGCACTAAAAATTTCTTTTGCCCCGCCGCCAAAACCTTTGTTGCTTTCCTTAACTTTTTCCTTAAAATCTACTTCCTGCGGTGGATATTCTTTCGTAGTGAAAACCGTCCATAATACAGCGGCGAAAAAGAAAAATGCACCGATGTAAAAAGAAAATTTTACGTTTTCGGGGATATTGCCCTGCTCTGCTGTATTTTGTAAATGGAAGATATTGTTCATGATCCACGGCAATGCCGAGGCCACACTCCCGCCCAAACCGATCATCATGCTCTGCATAATAAAACCACGGTTAACCTGGCTATCGGGTAATTTATCGGTAACAAAAGCACGGAAAGGCTCCATGGCAATATTTCCAAAAACATCTAAAACCCAAAGTAAGCCTGCTGCCATCCACAAGGCACTGCTATGTGGCATAAAAATCAGTGCTATGCTGCTCACAATGGCACCGATCATAAAATAGGGTCTTCTTCTGCCCCATTTAGGGTGCCAGGTACGGTCGCTTAAATAACCGATAATAGGTTGCACCAATAATCCCGTTAAAGGGGCCGCCAAAAACAATAACGGAACCTGATCGGGATTGGCACCAAGGTTTTCGTAAATACGGCCCATGTTTGCACGCTGTAAATCCCAACCGAACTGGATCCCAAAAAAACCCACGCTCATATTAATAATCTGTACGAGTGTTAATTTGGGGTTCTCGAATATTGTTTTTAAGCTCATTTTATTCAGTTTAAGCACTTAGCGCAGGGCGCATGGCATGATATTGATTATTATAAATAATATTATACGCTAACCGCGTGTTGCTTAACGCATGGCGAAGCGGTTAAAATTCTATTACCTGTGCACCAATAGGTGCAACGGTTACCGGTATGCTTGTTCCTGCCGGAATATTTAATTTTCTATCGGTCAATAAATCGGTTACGGGCGATGAAGATTTTACTTTCAGGATGTTATCCGGTATTTCTATATTGGCCTGCAAGGTAGTATTGCGATCAAAATTGGTTACAATCAACAGCCTTTGTTTGCCCGAATAGCGGATAAAGGCATACATACGGTTATTCATGTTGCCCGTAACCGGCACCTCGTAAATATCGCCATTTAATACGGCATCACTGGTTGAGGTTACCTTTAGCAATTGTTTATAATAAGCCCTTAGGTTTTGCTGTGCGGCATTTAGTTTGTGGCCGTCGAACAAGCCACCGTTCATCCATTTCTGATGATTGGGAACACCCCAATAATCAAATATCGTGGTGCGGTTATCATCGCCACCAAAACCCTCGTGCCCTTTTCCGGGCTCACCAACTTCCTGCCCAAAGTAGAGCATCACCGGACCTGCTCCCAATGTTGCCGAAACAACCATTGCAGGCAAAGCGAATTCGGCTTTCCCTGCAAATCCTGCCGATGCAATGCGTTCTTCATCGTGATTTTCTAAAAAGCGCAACATATGTTTGCCAAAACCAGCACTTTCTACCTCCCACACGTGTTTAATTGCTGCTACATCTGCAGTTGGTTCATTTCTGATCAGTTTTTTGAGTCCATCGTATAAACCCACTTTATCATACAGATAATCAAATTTACCTTCATCCAGGTATTGTTTATAAACTTTCGGATTGTAGGCCTCTCCGAGGAAAATCAAATCGGGGTTCACTTTTTTAATCTGCGGGATTACCCAGCTCCAAAAAGCAATCGGTACCATTTCGGCCATATCGCATCTAAAACCATCTACCCCTTTTTTGGTCCAGTAGGTTAAAATATCGCGCATTTTTAGCCAAACTGGTGGGATGGGGTCGAAATATTGCTTTTCACCATGCTGATAGTCTACACCATAGTTTAACTTAATGGTTTCGTACCAGTCATCGTATTTTGGAGAAGCCGAAAACACATTGTTACCTGTTGCCTTGGCTGGGCGCTCTTCAAATTTTCCATCCTGAAGCACAGAAAGCGGTGTTTTTTGTCCATTTGTTGGCACTACCAAAGCTTCACCTGGGATATAGTAAAAATCGTTAGCCGCACTAAAAGCTTTCGAAACCTCATCATTTGCGCCAAAATCGTGCACATGATTTGGTTTAGCATAAGAATGGTAACTTCGGGCCACATGGTTGGGCACAAAATCGATCAGCACCTTCAGGTTTTTGGCATGTGTTCTTTTTACCAGTGCTTCAAATTCGTTCATCCTGTTTTTAACATCTACGGCTAAATCTGGATCAACATCATAATAATCGCGGATGGCATAAGGAGAACCCGCTCTGCCTTTTACCACATCGGCATCATCAACTTTGATCCCAAAGGCCGAATAGTCGGTTAAACTGGCATGGGCAATTGCGCCAGTGTACCATACGTAATTTGCATGGAGCTCTTTTATGCCATCTAAAGCTTTATCGGTAATATCGTTAAACTTACCGGCACCATTTTGTTCGATGGTTCCGTAAGGGATATTTGTAGTATTTTTATTCCCAAATAATCTGGGCAGTAACTGATATATAACGATCTGTTTATCGTTCATTTTGGGACGTTTTTGTGCATAGGTTGATAGTGAAATTAGTAAAAGAAAGGCGAAAAATATTAACGTTTTCCCCCTCCCCTGCCTAAAATCCGGGATAAACTCTCCAAAGGGCGACAGGCATGAAGCATTAAATCCCCCCTTTTCCATTTTACGTTTTACCTCCACAATCATACCAGTTCGGCGTTGTCTACTTCAATTTCGGTATTTCCGGCCAATTTATAAACCTGGTTTCTGATGCCGATTTCTAGATCTACAGCCGCATTGTTTTTGATATTGATGCCGTTTTCGGTGATATTCACTTTTAAAGTTGCACCTCTAAAACCAATAGTGAAAGAGAACGATTTCCATTTGCCAGGCAAGAACGGGTTAAATTGTAGTTTACCAGCACGCACACGCATGCCGGCAAAACCCTCTACCACGCTCATCCAGGTACCTGCCATAGAGGTAATGTGCAGGCCATCTTCGGTATCGTTGTTATAATCATCCAGATCTAAACGGGCAGTACGCAGGTAAAATTCGTAAGCACGTGCCTCGTCATTTAATTTTGCCGCTAAAATGCTATGTACGCAGGGCGATAAAGAGCTTTCGTTTACGGTACGCGGCTCGTAGAAATCGAAGTTGCGTTTCAGCGTATCCATGTCATAATCTTCTTCAAAGAAATATAATCCCTGCAAAACATCGGCCTGTTTAATGAAGCATGAACGTAAAATCCTATCCCAGCTCCATTTTTGGTTGATTGGCCTATCACTTGCAGGCAGATCTTTAACCAAAGTTTGTTCTTTATCTAAATAACCGTCCTGTTGTAAGAAAATCCCCAGTTTTTCATCTTGTGGATAATACATTTTCTCAATAATATCGTCCCAATCTGCAAATTCCTGTTGATCGAAATTTAAGCCTTTTAACAAGCTATCGTATTTTTCAGGTTGCTGTTTTTTTACAATTTCGGCTGCTTCTGTTGCGTATTTCAAACACCAGGTGGCCAAAATATTGGTATACCAGTTGTTGTTTACGTTATTCTCGTATTCGTTCGGACCGGTTACGCCAAGCATAACATACTGCTGTTTATCGTTGCTCCAGTTTACGCGCTGTTTCCAGAAACGGGCGATGCCGATCAATACTTCTAAACCAAAATCAGACAGATAGCTTTCATCACCGGTATAACGGATGTAGTTAAAAATAGCAAAAGCAATGGCACCGTTGCGGTGGATTTCTTCGAAGGTAATTTCCCATTCGTTATGGCATTCTTCACCGTTCATGGTTACCATTGGATAGAGTGCGGCACCATCTTTAAAACCCAGTTTGGCTGCATTTTCTATTGCTTTGCCCAATTGTTTATGGCGGTAAACCAGCAGGTTTTTACTTACTTCCTGCGGTGCCGTAGCCAGGTAAAAAGGCACACAATAAGCTTCGGTATCCCAATAGGTAGAGCCTCCGTATTTTTCCCCGGTAAAACCCTTCGGACCGATATTCAGACGGTCATCTTTACCGGTATAGGTTTGAAAAAGCTGAAAAATATTAAAACGGATGGCCTGCTGGGCCGAAACATCACCTTCGATAATGATATCGCTCTCTTCCCACTTAATTGCCCAGGCTTCTGTTTGTTCTTTTAGCAAAACATCAAACCCTTTGGCCGATGCTTTTGCAATTACTGATTTCGTTTCCTTTAAAAGCGATTCTTTTGGATAATTCTCTGAAGATAAATTTGCTGCAATTTTAACCAGTGTAATCTTTTCGTTTGCTTTAACATCAACAAAAAAGCTTTGCCCGACAAATTTCTCCTTCCGTACCGCCTCAGGATTGATATTGATTGCCTCCGAGTTTTTATATAACCCAATGTTGCTTCCGGTACAAACCTCAAATTCAGTTTTCTTTGTCCTCAGTTTAAGGTAGGCTTCGGCGCCAGAAATTTCGTCTGATACTTTATCCCAGAATTTTTCATCGTAGTTACTGTCCTGATTTTTAACATCGCCATCAATAAAAGGCATTAAGGCTAATTTACCATCGAAATTTAAGGGTGTAATGCTATAACGGATGGCTCCCACTTCATCATCGGCAATACTGCAAAAACGGGTAGATTTAACTTTTAATGTTTTACCGCTTTTTAATTTTGCTGTAAAACTACGCTCCAGATAGCCTGCGTGCATATTTAGCACACGTTTAAAATTGCTTACTTCGGCTGTGGCCAGATCGAGGATTTCATCGTTTATGCGCACCTCGATGCCCACCCAGTTTGCCGCATTTAATACTTTGGCAAAATATTCGGGGTAGCCGTTTTTCCACCAGCCCACACGGGTTTTATCTGGATAATAAACACCGGCAACATAGTTTCCAGGTAATGTTTCTCCGGTATAGGTTTCTTCAAAGTTGGCACGCTGCCCCATACGGCCGTTACCCAAGCTGAAAATACTTTCGGAAATTTTATTTAAATGTGGATCAAAGCCTTCTTCGATAATGTTCCACTCATCTGCTTTAATATAATTTTTCATAATTGAGTATTGAGAAGCGGGATTTGAGATTTGAGACATTAGCCTAAACCTTAAACCCTACACCTAAAACCTATAAATTCTCTAAATCTTTTACTGTTAATTTATCCAATCCGCTTACCACTACATCTGCTTCAGTAAGCACGCTTTTTTCACCTATGCCAATGGCCTTCATCCCACCTCTTTTTGCTGCTTCTACGCCTGCAACGGCATCTTCAAAAACCACACATTCATCAGGTTTAAAGCCTAAGCGTTCGGCCCCCTTCAAAAATACTTCAGGATCGGGTTTTGATTTGGTAACCATATTGCCATCTACAATTTCATCAAAGAAATGGGCAAGGTTTGTTTTTTCTAATATAATTCCAGAGTTCTTACTTGCTGAGCCTAAAGCCAATTTATAGCCGGTTTTGTGGATAGCTGTTAGAAAATCAACTGTACCCGGCAAAACTTCTGCTGGTGTCATTTTGGAAATCATATCTACATACCAGCTGTTTTTTAACGTGGCCAGTTCTTCTTTTTCGTCATCAGTTTTATCTACTCCGCCCCACGCCAATATCTTGTTTAAACTTTCTACCCGGCTAACCCCTTTTAACTGTTCGTTCTGCTCTTCTGTAAAATCGAAACCCATGGTATTGGCCAAACGTTTCCAGGCTTTATAATGGTAAACTGCAGTATCTACGAGTACACCATCAAGGTCGAAGAGGCAGGCTTTGATTTGAGATTTGAGATCTGAGATTTGAGATTTGAGATTTTCTTGCATCTTCCTTATTTTTTAGTATCGAGTAATGAGTATCAGGTATCAAGGCATTTAGCAAATTCTGCTTTGGTCTTTTTCCTTTGGTCTTTCTACTTTCTTGGTATCAATTAGTGAGTATTAAGTATCGAGGTGTAAGCCCTCAACCTTAAACCCTCAACCTTTCATTTACCTTAATTCGAGCACCAATGTTGTTTTAGCGGGCACTTTAATGTTTTTAAAATCGATGTTTTCGCCTGAGATTACATTTTTGGCAGTTGTGATGCCTGTTGTTCTTTCGGCGAAGCGATCGGTGTTTAATGTTTTTTCTTTTTCTGTGTTGTTTACTACAACCATTACAGTTCCTTTTGGTTCTGCGTTGTAGCGGAAATAAACATAAATGTCATCTTGAGGCACAAACTGCATCAATTTACCTGTTTGTAGCGCTGCACTGTTTTTACGGAAATTCGCCAATGTTTTAACAAAGCCGAATGCTTCGTTCTCTTTGCCTGTACGGCCATTGGTATTGAATTTATCTTTTTTATCACCTTCCCAGCCCCCTGGAAAATCAGAACGGATTAAACCATCAGGATTCGAAAAATTTTTCATTAGGATTTCAGTTCCATAATACATTTCCGGAATGCCCCGCATGGTAAGCAGAATACTCATTCCCATTTTGTATTTCTCGAAATCTTCGCCAACCATCGAATAAAATCGGCTCATATCGTGGTTATCTAAAAAGATGCAATTGGTATTCGGGTTTTTGTATAGAAAATCGTGTGCTAAAGTGGCATACAAACGGTTAATACCATCAACCCAGCCGTTTTTACCGTTAATGCCTTCATAAATGGCATCCTTCAGGGTAGCATCGGTTATGCCCTGTAGGTGGGTATCGAAACCCCGGTTTACGGTGTTTCCACCTGTAAAAAAGGCCTGATTGGCTACTGCCGTAACCAGTGTTTCGCCAAAAACAGATAAATGAGGAAATTCTGCCTGAACTTTTAGCGCCCAATCGGCCATGTAAACCGGATCATTATAACCATAAGTATCTAAACGTAAACCGTCAATACCTGCATACTCGATCCACCAGATGTGGTTTTGGGTCAGGTAGTTTTGTACGTACGGGTTGCGTTGGTTTAAATCGGGCATTGAAGGCACAAACCAGCCATCCAGCATCTGTTTGCGGTCGGCAGCTGATGCGTGGATATCCATTACTGCTTGATCGCGGTAGCTTGTTTGTGTATATTTTGGCCATTGGTTCAGCCAGCTTTTCATTGGTAAATCTTTATAAAACCAATGTTGTGTACCAATGTGGTTGTGTACAATATCTTTAATCACTTTTAATCCTTTACTGTGCGCAACCTCTACATACTTTTTATAAAGTGCATTGGTGCCATAGCGGGGATCTATTTTGTAGTGATCGGTTACCGCATAACCGTGGTAAGAGGCTTGGGGCATATCGTTTTCTACCTCCGGGGTCATCCAAACGGTGGTTACGCCTAAGTCTTTCAGGTAATCAAGGTGGTTAATTACACCTTGAATATCACCGCCATGACGGTAGTACATGCTGTCGCGGTTTAATGCAGTTTCGGTTAAACCCTGCACCACATCGTTGCTTTTATCACCGTTCGAAAAACGATCGGGCATCAGCAGATAAATAAAATCTTTGTTGGTTACACCCTGAATTCTGCCTGCGCTTTTATCGCGGTTTTTCAATTCGTAAGTATAACTGAATATCTTTTTACCGTTTACAGAGAAGTTAATGGGGAAGCTTCCGGGTTTTACGGTGGTAGCAAGTGTTAAATCGAGAAAAAGGTAATTTGGGTTTTCTACCTTGTTAACTTTTACGAGTTTTACCCCCGGATAAGTTAACGAAACCGTACTTATGGCAATGTTTTCGCCATGAACCAGTAACTGTAATTTAGGATTGTGCATCCCTGCGAACCAGAACATCGGTTCTACACGCTCTAGCTTTTGCGCAAAGAGATTGATACTGTTAAACAGTACAAAGAGGGTAATGAGTATTTTCTTTAACCCAAAGGTATTCGCCTGGATTTTAGTTTGAGCATTAAAAGTATAAGAAGTAACTGGACGGAAAGTAGCTGAGGTAAGATCTTTTATCATACTAAAAATTTAAGCGATTTTAAAAACCCTGCAGAGATCCAAAGATCTAAGCAGGGGTACTTTAGTTAATGATTAATTTTTTACAATGGTGAATGATCCACCTGTAACTTCTTTGGCCGCTAATACCGGATCCGGTTTTTCAACATTTAAGGTGATTGTATAATTACCTGCCGTTGTTACCTTGATATTAGCACCACCTGTGGTTAGGGTAGCACCTCCACCTAAATTCACTGCCCAATCATGGTTCATTCTGAATTTAAACTCGCCAACTGTTAGATTAAGCGTAATTTTCCAGCCACCTTTACCATCATTGATGTATTTCATGTCGGTATCAGCATCCCATTTGCCCGGTGTGGCATCTCCAATAACCGACCATTGCTGTAACACATCTTCGATTTTAATTGTTTTTGCCGGTATGCTAACGGTAACACGTTTTAAACCTGCTGCCCCCGAAGCAATATCGCCGCCTGTTGTACTAATTAAACCAACGCCTGCACTGCCATAGGCTACATCCCATTTTTTCTCAGGTGTAATTTTGAAATTACTGCCATCAAATTTGATTATGCCGATATAAATTCCATTACTGCTGAGCGATACCAGGCTATCGGCTGTTGCCGGATTCCAGCCCTGGTAATTGCCCGGTACATAAATCCATGCCGAGGCCAGATATGGTGTTGCATTTAGCGTAATTACATTCGAATAAGTGAGATCGTTGGCAGCAGCCCCCGATTTTAACCTTACTTCTACCTGCGCTGCTACTCCTATTTTACCGCCCAGTGCCAAAATCATGTTATTGAAATCGGTTACTGTTGGGGCATAAGTTTTAGCAGTAACCACTACTTCTTTCGGTGCTGCAAAATTGGTTCCCTTTAAGGCAAACTGTAAAGTTGTGCTTACCGGAACTACGTAACCGCTCGATGTAGCCAACGGATAACTTAATGTTAATGCCGGTTGTGCCCCGTTTGCCTGTACCAGGCTTAAAGTAGTGGCAGAAGCTGCGAGTGTACCTGCCGGCTGAATGGTCGAAACTGTTTGGGTTTCGTCTTTTTTACACGACCAAAGCGATAGCGCAATAAAGCAAAAAGCTAAGGTTTTGAAAAATATTGATTTCATATCTTATTGTATCTTAAGATTAATAACCTGTGTTTTGAACCAGATTCGGGTTGGCAATTAAATCTGCCGCCGGAAGTGGGTAAATATTGCGGTAAGCTGGAATAGAAGTTCCGGCCTTAACACCGCCCTTAAATGGCCATAAATAAGTTGAACCGGTAAATTTTCCGTAACGTACCAGATCGGTACGGCGGTGGCCTTCCCAATACAACTCACGGGCACGCTCATCTAGATAGAAATCGACCGTTAAAGCTGATTGTACTACATTGCCAGAAGCATTTCCATAAGCACGTTGGCGTAATAAGTTTACGTAAGTTAAAGCCTGTCCTACAGTTCCACCCGAACCACCACGTGCTACAGCTTCTCCGTAAATTAAATATTGTTCTGCCAAACGGAAAAGTGCAAAATCTAAAGAGCTGAACGTTCCATTCAATGATGGCGGAATGGTACTGGTACCGATAATATTTTTGAATTTGGTTACGCGTAAACCATCGGTAAATACACCAATTTCATCAACAGCACTTTTAGCTCCAAAGAAAGTTCCGCGTTTATCTAAAGTTCCGTTTGCATCCGGAAATAATGCCGGCAAATTCTGGCGGGTTCTGTTACCTCCCCAGCCGCCGCTTGGTACGCCGTAAGCCGCTGTACCCATATCGGCATTGATCCCTGCATTGATTAAAAAGGTAGTACCGCCGTAATTGGTACCTTTTACACCATCGTAATTAATGGTTAAAATATTTTCGGTATTGTTGATGTTGTTATCTGCTTTGAAAAGATCCATATAATTCGGTTTCAAAGCATAACTTGCTGCAATTACTTTACTCGAATAGGTAATGGCTTCGGTATATTTTGCAGTACCGGTATAAACCTGTGCATTTAAATATAACCTGGCCAATAATGCCCAGTCTGCACCCTTATCGGCACGGCCGTACTCGTTGGTGCGTGCATCAGCAAGATCGCCCTCAATGGCTTTCAGTTCTGATTCTATATAAGTGAACAGTGCAGCTCTCTGGATCTGTTTTGGTGCCACTTTACCGATCTCATCGTTTTCGGTAACGAAAGGAGGGTTTCCGAAAGCATCTAACAATACCCAATACTGGTAGGCCCGTAAAAAACGTGCTTCGGCACGGTATCTGGTAATATTACTGGCATCTGTACCTGTAATGCTGCGTGAAGCCAGTTTTTCGGGCGTGCTCTCGCGGAGGAATTCGTTACAAACGGTAATCTGTAAAATACTTCTAGAGTATAAACCCCTTAAAAACTGATTGTCTACACTTGGTATGCTATAATCCAGTTCCGGAATACCGGTATCGCCCCAGGCACAAATGGCCTCGTCGGTTACCAGTTCCTGTGAAGTCCAGAATAGGCGTAGAAAATCAGCAAAACCTGAGTTTAGCCCGCCTATATCGCTATTATCCGATCCGGTTGAACTGGTGAGTGAATAGGCTGCATAAAGCTTTACCAAACCTTGTTTATAACCTTCGGGAGTTGCATAAACAGTTGCCGAAGTTACATCGTTGGTTGGCAGAACATTTAAGTCATCCTTTTTGCATGAATTTAACGACAGCAGTAAAATGCCTGATGCCAATATCGTTTTAAATGAATTTTTCATTTTATTTCTTTATTAAAAACCAACATTAAAACCTAAAGTGTAAGTACGCGGTCTCGGATACAAATTATAATCGATACCACTGCTCAACTCCGGATCTATTCCTTTGTACTTAGTTACGGTAAAAACATTTTGGCAGTTTGCCGATATTCTTAACGATGCAGTTCCGGTTTTTGATAATTTTCCGGCATTGTAAGAAATACCTGCGTTATCCATTTTCAGGAACGATGCATTTCTAATGTAATAATCACTTAAGAACTGGTTGGTCTGGAAATTGGTCGAAAGAAAATCGGTTGATGCGTTATTGATTACGCCCGACGAGCTTAAGATGTTGTTGCGGATACCAAAGTTCGATGAAACGTTATCATACACATAGTTACCAAAGTTGGCCCTGAGTGAAGTAGTGAAGCTCCATTTTTTATAAGAAAAAGTAGTATTGAAGCCTAATGTTACATTCGGATCAGGAGATTTGTAGAAATACTGATCGCTGGTATTGATTACGCCATCTTTGTTCAAATCTTCATAAACACCTTCTAAAGGTTTTCCATCTGCATTGTAAACCTGCTTGTACACATAGAATGATCCTGGAATCTGGTTAACTGCATTGTATTTTAAAGTAATACCTGTACCACCAGTTATATCGCCTGCACCTACTTTCGAAGCAGGATCAGGGTTAAGGGTTAAATTGGTTACCTTTCTTTTGTTATAGGCAACGTTTACACCTAAATCCCAACTGGTGTTCTCTGTTTTTATTGCCGAAAAATTCAGACTTGCTTCAGCACCTTTAACTTCCATGTTACCCACATTGGTGGTTAGCTCATTGTTAAAGTTGGTACCAACCGGAATATTGATTTTGCTTAACAGATCGGATGTTTTTTTGTAGTATACATCAATGCTTCCGTATAAACGGCCTTTCATGAAACCATAATCCAAACCTGCATTGTAAGTGGTAGTGGTTTCCCATTTCAGGTCGGGATCGTATGCCGCCGGACTGTAATAATTGTAAAAGGTATTGCCAATCTGGTACTGACCTGTATTGCTGTTGGCATAATATTTCGATAAATAATCGTAATAGCCAATACCATCTTTGTTACCTGTTTCACCATAACTTAAACGGAGTTTAAGGTCTGAAATCGACTCGCTGTTTTTCAGAAAATTCTCGTTAGAAATTCTCCACGTAAAGGCAGCTGAAGGAAAGTAGCCCCAACGGTTTTTTTCCGAGAATTTAGAAGAACCATCGGCCCTTAATGTTCCAGAGAGGATATATTTATCAGCCAAAGTATAAATAAACCTACCATAATACGATAGTAATTTATCGCGGTCGGTAGAGAATGGGAAAACCGGCACCACCAGTTCTTCGCCTGTTCCTTTATAAGAAGTAAAGTTGTAACCTGTTTTTGAATTATCGTAATAACCATAACCCGCAGTTACATCGAAACGGCTTTTTATGCTCTCAACCGTATGTGCGTAGTTGAAATAAAACTCCGAAAGTTTGTTGGTTTCTCTATTTAAAGATTGCGTATATGAACCTAATGTACCAATGCTCTGTGCAGCGTACACCGGAACGCTAACCGCACCCGAGCCTTTTGAAACATCGTAGCCTAAATTCAAATTGGCATGCAGCTCTGGCAAAAAGTGGAAAGAGTAATCGAACCTTGCATTTCCAAAACTTCTTTCTGCCTGGCCGTTATTGTCGTTTAAGCGTACCAAAGCAACCGGGTTGCGGGGTGCATTCGGATTTACCGAACCATCTGCCCTTAACCATTCGAAATAGTTGCCAAAATTATTGTTAGCCGTAACCGATTGTGTTGGATCGAACTGAATGGCTGAACCAACTGCGCCCGAATTGGCAAAATGCGATTGGGTTAAAGCACCTTTCAGGTTCAGGTCGATTTTTAGATGATCTTGAAAAAGTTTTGGCGAAAGGCTTATTGCACCTGTACCACGCGAAAAATGATCGGTAATTAAAAGACCCTGTTGATCTAAATACCCTGCAGAAACACGGTAAGGAACACCTTTAAATGATCCTGCGATACTTAAGCTGTTATCAGTAGAAAAAGCATTCTGATAAATTTCATCCTGCCAGTCGGTATTCGAATTGCCCAGTAAGGCCGTAAATTTCTTTCCGTCATCGTAACTTGCATTTGGATTCGCATTTACGAAATCGCGGATCTGGCCTGCCGATAAGATATCAACCTTTTTGGCTACCGTTGCAATGGAATTATTGGTGCTAAAATTAATCACCGGAGCACCTGATGCACCTTTTTTGGTGGTAATCAAAATTACACCGTTTGATGCCCTCGAACCATAAATGGCCGTAGCATTCGCATCTTTTAAAACCGTAAAGGTTTCGATATCGTTCGGGTTTACCAACGATAGCGGACTCGGTGCATTACCAATAGAATTACCGCTAAACGGAACCCCATCGATTACAACCAATGGATCGTTACTGGCGTTTAAAGATGCGCCACCACGGATACGGATGGTACTTCCTACGCCCGGTTGACCACTGTTTGAAATAATGTTCACACCTGCTACCTTGCCCTGGATTAATTGCTCGGGTGTAGTAATGGTACCTTTTTGAAAATCTTTGGCATTTACTGTTGTGATCGATCCGGTAAGGTTTTTCTTTTCTGCCGTACCATAACCGATTACAACCACTTCGTTCAGTTTTTGTGCATCGGGCACCAGCTGAAAATTAACAGTTGCATTTCCCGAAACGCTAACTGCTTTGTCGAGGGTTTGATAACCGATAAAACTTGCAGATAAGGTTACCGAACCGTTCGATAAACCTGCCAGTTTAAAATTACCGTTTCCATCAGTCGATGTACTTCGTGTTGTACCTTTTACAACAACAGAAGCACCAGGTAGTGGTAGGCCGGTTTCGTCGAGCACTTTACCAGACACTGATCCGGTTTGTGCTTTTACCAATAATGCTGAAAAAACCAACAGCACCAAAAGCCCCTGTTTTAACAGGTAAAATACTCTCATATTTGAAGCTCGTTTAAGTATAAAAATTTGGTTAAATATTATAGTGATTTACACATAGGCCTAATTTACAGCTGTTAATGAGAATTCAAAATTTATTTAAAAAATATATTTTCCACTAATTTTGGAGACAACAAATGACTGATAAAATTTGATTATTTGTTATAACTAAAAAATACGTTATTTTAATGTATTTTTAATAAAACACTAATAGTCAATTAATTAAAAATGTTAAATTTCAATTTAAGGTGTAAATATTACACTAAGCCATTTTTGGGGCATTTTTCGGGAACGTTCCCGAAAAAATTACATCAAAATCCGGTCATCTTTCGGGAACGTTCCCGATAATCGGTCAGAATTCTGCTTATTTTACACTAAGTGAAGAATTTTTTTGAAAAAAAACGGCCAAAAAGCTGCCCCTTTTTTAGGGATAATTTTAGCTGTTTACAGTTGAATTCCGCTTGATAATTTTAGACTCTAAAACCACCTCATTTGAGCCGTTTTTATCGGCATGGTCATCTAAAATGGTAAACAGTAATTTTGCTGCCTGCTCTCCTATTTCGGTAGCCGGCTGGGTGATGGTGGTAAGTGAGGGATTTAAAAGCGGCGCAATCTCCAAACTGGAAAAACTGATTACTTTCACCTCTTTCGGGATATTGATATTGAGATCGTAACAGGCATAATAGGTGGCAAAGGCCAAACGCTCTACCGATGTAAAAATACCATCGGGTTTTAATTGCATTAATGCATTTTTAATGATGATGCTGTTCTCCTCGTAACTGTTGCTGCAATCTACAATCAGGTTCTCTTCAAAAGGAAGCCCGTGTTTGGCCAAGGCATCGATATAACCCTGCATACGGGTTTTCCCAATAGATAAACTTTTATTTACCACCAGGTAGGCAATTCTTTTGCAGCCCTGCTCTATTAAATGCTCAGTAGCCAGAAAACTGCTGTTGTAATCGTTAGTAATTACCCTTGGTGTTTCAATATCTTCGTAAATCCGATCGAAAAATACGAGTGGAAGCCTTTTTGCACCAAATTTATTGAGATAATTGTGGTCGTTTGCCTCGCCCGAAACCGACATCACGATTCCATCGGCCCTTCCGTTATGTAAATGGCGGATAAAGGTTACTTCTTTTTTATAATCGTCGTCGGTTACATAGATCAGGATGTGATAACCGTTTTCGCGTGCGATCCGTTCGATGCCGTGAATGGCCTGCGAAAAATAATTATTGGCCAGTTCGGGAACGATAACGGCAATGGTTTTGCTCTTTTGTTCACGTAAATTACTGGCATAATGGTTAGGCTGGTAGTTTAATTCTTTCGCTTTGGCTAATATGCGCGCCTTGGTATCACCATTAATATCACTGTTATCCCTGAAAGCCCTCGAAATTGTAGAAGTAGATAAATTTAAAGCTTCTGCTAACTTCTTAATATTAATACTGTCCATTTTTGGCTATTAAACCCAATTAATTTGAATTAACGCTGTAAATATAAACTATAAATGTGCGATTTATTTGAACAAGCTTTACAAATTATCATTTTAGCGGATATTTCTATGTGAAGGATAAATAAACGGCCAAAAACCCACGATTGGAACAGCGATAAAATTCTTCAAATAAATATTCATTTTTTTTAAAACAAAAAGCATCTTTACACCTTTAATACTATGTATTAATCAATGAATCATTTTCGCACCTACCTACGCAAAACGAAAAGAATGGCAATAAAACTACATGATGAAAAATAAAAAAATACTCATCGCAGATGATGATGAGGGCATTGTTGACGCTGTGACGATGATTTTGGAGGTAATGGGTTACGATGTTGAATACACTTATGATGGCGGGGCGGTAATAGATGCGGTAAAAAATAAACCGGACCTGATTATGCTCGATATCTGGATGAGCGGTTACGATGGCAGGGATATCTGCAAACAGCTTAAAAACGATCCGGCATTTAAAGAAATCCCTATCTTAATGATTTCGGCCAGCAGAGATATCCGCCAATCGGCAATGGATGCCGGTGCCAATGATTTTATGGAAAAACCCTTCGAAATGGATTCGTTGCTGAATAAGGTAGAAATATTGCTGAATTAGCTTGATAAGCTTCACCCTGAATTTATTTCAGGGTTTATGCGGCATAATGATCACTTATGTTTAATCATTGATCACATTACGGATAAGAAGATCCTGAAATAAATTCAGGATGATGACCGTAAAAGAAGCCTTTTAATAAAATCTTAATGACCTTAACTTCTTAATGGTAAAAACATTTTTTAACCACCTAAGGCACCTTAGCACACCTAAGTGATGATTAATATTATCCTTAAAGATCCTGAAATAAATTCAGGATGACGAAAGCGAGGAATGGTGACGAACGCGAGGGTGTTAATCAAATTTCTTTAAAATAAATCCGTTCTGGTAGTTGTTTAAAAACAAACTCAGTTACGCCGCAGAGCCAGAGCTTATGGTTCTTGAATTCGCCCCTAAAACTTTCCAAAAGGTAATCACCCCCACCGCCAAGATTTTCTTCACGCACATAAACGAGGTCTAAAATTTCTGCATTTTCTATATGCCCGTCGGCCATGAGTAATGTACATTCATTATCCTGAGCCGCAATCCAGTTTAACAGTTCGTCTGCACCTTCTACCATCTGCAGGTCGGCAATTGCACCGCCCCATTCCGGTATATCGGCATACCACTCGTGCTCTGTATTTTTATAAAACCGGATTTTTCTTTCCATATTCTGTAAAGAAAAATAATCTATTTCAATAATGCTAAAAAAAATAGCGAAATTTAGCTATTCCTAATGGCCGACGAAAATACCATAGCTTTACGAAAGATTATCCACATTGATATGGATGCTTTTTACGCCTCTGTAGAGCAGCGCGATTTTCCGGAATACCGCGGTAAACCATTGGTGGTTGGAGGCAAACCCGATAGCCGTGGAGTGGTATCTACAGCAAGCTATGAGGCCCGGCAATATGGTATCCGTTCGGCAATGCCATCGAGCAAGGCATATCAGCTTTGCCCCTCGGCTATTTTCGTATACCCCCGTTTTGATGCGTATACAGCCGCTTCGAAAGCTATTAGAGAGATTTTTAGCCGTTATACCGATATCATAGAACCTTTATCGCTGGATGAGGCCTACCTCGATGTAACCGAGGATAAACTGGGCATTGGCTCTGCCATTGATATTGCACAATCGATTAAAGATGCCATTAAAAACGAACTGAATTTAACGGCTTCTGCAGGGGTATCGACCAATAAGTTTGTAGCAAAAGTAGCTTCGGATATGAACAAGCCTGATGGCTTAACCTTTATCGGACCGTCGAAGATCCAGTCTTTTATGGAGAAACTTCCCGTTGAGAAGTTTTTTGGCGTGGGTAAGGTTACCGCTTCCAAAATGAAGGCCATGCAGGTTAATACGGGAGCCGACCTGAAGAAATTGACTGAAGCACAACTTGTTGCGCAGTTCGGGAAATCGGGCAGGTTTTATTATAAAATTGTACGGGGCATTGACGAGCGGCCCGTGAGGGCAAACCGCGAAGCTAAATCAGTTGGTGCAGAAGATACTTTTGCCGAGGATACTAATGAGGATTCTGTAATGCACGACCTGCTGAAGCAGATTAGCGAAACAGTGGCTGCCCGCCTCGAAAAACACCAGTTAAGTGGTAAAACAGTAACTTTAAAGATCAAATTTGCCGATTTTAAGCTCATTACCCGCAGCCGGTCTTTTGCAAATCCGATAAATAAAGCTGAGGTGATTTATGCTGAAGCCATTAAACTTTTAGAAGAAGCCGCTATCGGCCTCACGCAGGTAAGACTCCTCGGTATTACGTTATCACGGTTTTACGATGATGTGGAAGTAGAAAAAACAGATAACAACCAGTTGGAATTTGAATTTTAGCAGCTAAGCCGGATTTGTTATGACACAAACCAGGGAGATAGAGATGACATAATATTTAACTAGGCTTACGTAATTTAAAGGGAGCTAATTTTTTGTTTTGGAGCGCAAGGCCTGTGCAGAACAGTGAATTTCTTCCCGTTTTACGCTTATACGCTTTTCTTCCTCGTGCCTCGTTGCTGCAGGGTAACGCTTCAACCGGGGCTAATTGGCCACAACAGCATTTCATTTTTGGAGCTGCATGGTGCAGAAACCTATAAATGATTAAAAATATCTTTAATTTTTTAACCACATAAGACATTTAAAGAACATATTAGTTGATAGGGCAAAAAATTAGCCGATTCTAAACTACCGTTGCTCCTAAACCAGATTGAACGGAAATCCTTTTTGCAGTACTAAACATTAATGCTTGTAATAACTTATGCAAAAAGATTGCAGTGAAAGCGGGGCTGAAACACTCCAAGAACCACAGGCAGATCATTTCCTAATTTAAAAAAACACCATTTCTATTTGGAGCGCAAGGCCTGTACAAAACAGTAAATTCCTTCCCCTTTTACGCTTATACGCTTTGCTTCCTCGTGCCTCGTTGCTACAGGGTAACGCTTCAACCGGGGCTAATTGGCCACAACAGCATTTCATTTTTGGGGCTGTACGGTGCAGAAACCTATAAAAGTAGAACAAAAAAGGCCCTGCAATAAATGCAGGACCTTTGATTATTAACTTAGGGGTAAGCTCTTATTTGCCAGCCAATTTATCGGCAAGCATTTTCATGTAAAAACCGCCAACTACACTACGGGCCTTGAAGTTATCGCGGATACCTGTATTCGAATCGTAAAAATCGTTTAAAGGCACTCTCGATTCTGTTTCGATGGCATGTTTGTATACCGGATGTACCAATGCTTCGAATTCGCTACGTGTTGGCGCGAAAGTGGCCGTCCACAAAATCCAATCGTTTTTAGTGTAAGCTTTTCTGCTATCCAACGGAATACCGTAACGGTTCTGTTTGGTCAGGTAATACTTGGTTTCAGTATCGTATATTTTTTGGGGGAAAAGGTTCAGGTTTAAAACTTTGTCCCAAACCAGGTTATATTTTTGGCTCCAGGTATTTTTATTATCGAACGTTAGGGCATAGTGATCTCCGGCATCAGCCATTTCGATCCATTTTGGCACCATACTTTCGGCAATTGCACGGTATTTTTTAGCTACATCATCATAACCCAGTGTTTGGGCCATCTGCGCGTAACAGGCAATACCAACAATTGCTTTTACCGATAAGTTGGCATTACGCGCCAGGTGACCAGCAAAATCATCAGTACACAACTGCGTTTTTGGGTCTAAACCTTCTTTGGTTAAATAATCTACCCAGGTGGTTAATGTTTTCCAGTGTTCTTTTGCATAATTGGCATTTCCTTGTGCTTTAGCAATGGCTGCGGTTAAAATAATCATATTTCCTGATTCTTCAACCGGCATTGGCTCGCCATAAGTTTGACCGTTGGCCAAAGGGTAGGTACCTAAATCGTGAGCAGCCCAAGGGTGTGGATATTTGCCGCTTTCGCTGAAATAGAAAATACCATTTAGCATACCCTGCAACAATTCTGGTTTATAAATGAGGTAAAGTGGTGCCGATGGATAAGTTACATCAACAGTATTGATAAAACCACCACTGTTGTTTTCTTTAGATAACCATAAGATTTCGCCCTGATCACTTTTAACCAGGGTATGTGCCGCAATGCTCTGACGGTAACCTAAAACACATAAATCAGCATATTCTTTACCGCCCGATTTTTCAGCATCGGCATATAAGGTTTTGTTAAAAGCCTCACATTTTTGCATCACCGTTTTATATTCATCAGCTGCTGCAGTTAACTGCCCTTCGATGGTTTCTTTACCAGAAGTATTCCACCATGGCCTTAAATTTTTATTAAAGTACTGAACAGAATAAATCTCATCATAACCTAATTCTACATATTTTTCTACAGCAGATTTACCTACAGCACCAAACGGGATAATGGTATTGAGCGCAAGCATTTTGCCCTGCTTGGCGGTTGAAGCTGAATTGCCATTTCTAAAAGCATCGGCAGCATCTTTTTCTGTGGTTACAAATTGAATAACATTGCTTGCTTTTGGCGCTGCTACATAAAAATAACCCCAATCGATACGCATATCATCGCTGGCTTTTTGTAAAATCGGCTGCTCTACCGTACCTGTTTTTAATACCGATAGCTTAGCTGTGCTGTATTTACTTGCGGTAACCTCTTGTGTTGGGCGGTAAACTGCAATATTTGACGATGCACTTAGGTAAACCTTTACCTGGTGGGTTTTCCCATCATTGGCTTTAACCTGATACGAAACATAAGAAACCGGACGTGCAAACAGGCCCAAATCGTTCATCAGCAAAGGCGAAGTAAAAGTTAATTTTAAATCTACTTTGCCACAAGTGAAGTTGTAAATCGTTTGTGTAGCATTGATATCAACACTTTTTTGCTTGGCCAGCTGTACTTTTTCGGCGTTATCTTTTAATTTATCAACCAGTCCAAAATCAAGGAAACGGCCCCCGGCAGTATTTAATAAGTGGATAGCAATTACATTAGATCCTGCTTTTAAAGCACTTTTATCGCTGCTGCTTAAAGCAACATACTGGAAATTGTTGGTCCAGCCTTCTTTGGTATAGATTTTCTTTCCATTTAGGTAAACCTCAATGTTATCATCGTGGTTTATTTTTAAGAAAAGCTCATTGATTGAAGCAGGATTGGCCACATTAAATGTTCTTCTTACCCAGATATCGTGCGATTTCCAGAGTGTTTTTACATTTTTTGCATCATCACCAATTGGTGCTGCACCTGTTTGCCAGTTGCTGGCAGCGTAATTTGCCGCTTTCCAATCGCCCTGAGGCTCGGTTTCGGTATATTTAACGTCGTAACCTTTTTCATCAGAGGCAGGTACTACTGTTTTGTAACTCACGGTTTCTTTACCCAAAAAACGATAAATACCGCCATCTACATTGATCATACCCAGAAGTGAATTGTCGGCACCCGTCCAATGTTGGGTAGAAGATTCGTTTAATTTATCGGTGGTAGACCAGATGCTGAAATAAGTGTTGTGTGTAATTAAAGGATAAGCAGGTGCCTTTCGCTCCTGCGCTTTTAGCAAACCGCCTACAAACATGCAGCCCAGTATGCCCAAGAGTTTAAAAATGTTGGTTTTGTTCATAATTTGTGTGTGTATTGAAATCTGGTATTATATTCTGGTTAGATTTAACGGGTAGTTAAACGTTTTACTAAAGTATAAAATATAATTTGATATTCCGAACAGAATTCAAAATTAATTGTCAAATAGACAATTAAAAAATTAATAGCTAATAATGCAAATCGGGCATTTCAGGAGAAGTCAAGTTTTCATGGCTGGGCTGCTATTAAACTTGAGTTCTCCAAATCAAAAAAAAATACATGAAGTTTTTAAGCTCCATGTATCTTTCAAATTCTGCATAAAACCTAAATAAATTAGGGTTGTTTTTTATTGATGGTCCACTCGCCTAGCTGAAACACACGGCTACCTCTATTTGATTTGATATACAAACGATAGAATTTATAAGCTACATAATTATCAAAGTGGAAAAGTTTAGTCTGTTTTCTACTTGGGCCATCGTTGGTGTTTTCCCACGGACAAACCGTAACCGTATGCAGATCGATATATTGAATACCATCTAACGAACCTTGTAAAATCCAAAATCTTGGATCGCGATCGGCAGCATCGTTGCCCGAAGTTAACGTATAAGCACCTACAACCTGTGGAGTTGTGAGTTCGAAGGTACATTTCTGGGTACCATCGAAACCTGCCTGCAAGAATTTTGTATTTATATCCTGATCGACCAGTTTTTTAGATCCCTCAGGAGAATCGGCCCCTGCACCAGCTTCGAGGTTAACCGAAAATTTACCACCAATGGTTTTCATGTAATTTTCGCCACAGATCGAATAATTGATTGTAGGATCGACCACGTTTAACAATACCTCTTGGGCTGCAGAATAACCCTGGCTGTTTCTGGTAGTTAAAGTAACCTTATACTTGCCCGGAAAACGGTACACATGTTTTGGATTTACCGCAACAGAGGTACTGTCATCTCCAAATTGCCACAATAGGGTTTTATAGTTGGTAGAACTTCCGGTAAACTGATACTCCAAAAACTTTAAGGTATCTGGTTTTACATACGTGAAACCTGCTGTTGGCTTTGGCTCATCCACAACCGGCACAACTTCTTCTGCATCTTTCTTACACTTAACTGTTGTAATTACAATAAGTATTAAAAGAGATAGAATACTGAATAATCTTTTCATGTTATTTTTCATATCTTATTAATAATTAAGGTGTTGGAAATAATTGTGATTTTGGTATTACTCTTTTTGATAAAACATCAGGTACTTCAATTTCCAGATAGGCTTGCTGCCCACCCACATTTTCACGGTGGTGCGCCTCAATGGTATAACGTTTCCCACGCTCTAAAAATATAGTTCCCTTACGTGTATCCTTATCCCACTGGGTAGTATAATCATCTACTAATGGTACTCCGTTTACATATAATCTCGATCCATCATCCCATCGGGTTTGATAAAAAGTATACGTACCCCGTACTGGAGCTAAAAACTCACCTTTCCATCTGGTTGCAAAATTATCCCTGCTTAACTGTGTTCCACTAGCATTTTTTACATTGTCTGGCCATCCATCACCGCTAAAGTTAATGGTCTCATCAACTCTCGTAACAAACGGTGCACGTCCGTCGTCAGGATCCAATTGTGTGTTGGTATAATACTTTGCGGTTAATCCAGTGCCGTTTCCGGTGATGTAAGAGTTATTATCCAGATTTACATTAGGATCTATTACAACAATTAATTTGCTCTTGGTGGGATGGATTACATGATTGGTTGCATCGCTGATATTTAAGGCAAAGGCAAATTTCTTGTTTGCAACAATATTGGCATCAAAAACCGGCCATGGTATCTGAAGTCTAACAACTGCACTTGATGCCCCGGTTGCGAAGCGAACCAATGTATCAAGTGTATAATCCTTTTCGACTAAATGGATCGCATCTGCAGGTAAAGTACCTTTACCCACTAAGGTGGCAATGGTATCTACATTATCTCTAATTTTAATATTGAAAGCAGTTGAGGGCTGATTCTCCAAACTTACAACAAGCGGAATGGTTACTCCGGCCGGCCCAACAATGTAATCGCCTTTGTAAACTACATTATAAGTACCACCTCCTTTTAATGATAAATAGTGTATATCAGTAGGTTTTAAAAGTTCGGCGGTATTAACAATAACCAAAATGGTAGACTTACCTCCTGCAATTTTATTTCCTTTACCCGGAGCCGAAAGCTTTAATGCAAAAACAACTTTTTTACCATAATTGCGTTCCAATACCGACCGCCGAACAGTGGCAACGCCTTCGCTGCTATCGGTTCCATAGGCCACGTTAATTACGTTAGGATACTCTACGCCAGCAGATGGCATGAGCATGCCGTTGGTAATTGTTCCGTTGTTGATTAACTGGGTAACCGTATCGTTATTCAAGGTTAAACCTACCTGAAAGGCTTCTTCTGCAACACCGGTTAAAGAGATTTTAAAAGGTACTTTAACATATTCATTGTCGATAGAAACGTTTCCCACCACAATACCCTCTCCTGTTATACTTCTAACAGCAGCATCTGGCAAGGTCAGGTCCTCTACTTGTGATTTGCGGCAAGAATAAACACCAATGATGCTTAAACTTACCAATGCGATGTATATAATTTTTTTCATTTTATGATATTTTAAATTATCAGATAATCCTTATTGGTCTAACCAAACCCTACCATCGAGTCTCCATGCCTGCTTATTGGCAATTTTCAACCAGTTTATAATCTGCGCGGGTATATCCGATGTTTGCGGAACAAATATGGCCAGTGTTTCTGGTGCCGGCGGGCAGATCAGATCGTTAAAATTCTCCCACTCATAGGTTCCCTGGAATTTAAAATCATGTGCTTGCGAGCTTAAATCGGCCATAATAGTGCCATTACCATCAGTTGCAGGCCAATAACCAACCAAGAAATTAAAATAAGGGTGACTTTGATCTATGGAAGTTTGACAGGCATAGTTGCCGATCATTCCGTCAGGAACAGAAAACTTAAAGAAACGGATATCACTTACATATACATCAGGCTCTCCGTGCCCGTTTCCATTTAAATATCCCAATTTTAACGGGTTCGAATTTGCCAATGAACCTGATCCCGTAATTTCGGCCTCATTGTTAAATCCACCATTGGTGTAGGTACGAACAAACCTTTGTCCGTTGCGTACTTCTATTTTAGCTGTTAAATTTGTCCATTTCCCTTTAATAAAGCTTCCTCCCCTACACTGGTGATAATCTCCATCTTTTGTACCCCTCCATTCGAAATACCAATAGTCTTCTTCAAGGTAGATAACCCAGCCTACGCTAGGGTGGCCGCTCGACCATTCGTTACGTTTACCTAAAACACTTGGCCAGAAAAACTTTTCTTCGTTCTTTTTAACCTTTAGTTCTATGGTCATTTTAGTGGTGTCGTCTATGTTGTAAACATCAGCATCGGCAGCATCAATCTGTGCCCTAACATCCTGCCCTTTAAAACGGATGGTTTTACCTAGGTACCTGTTTCCGGTAAACGGTTTGGTAAGAATCCGCTTGTTGTATGTTGGCGAATAATAAATTATAAATGAATTTACTTTAGGTTGGCTAAAAATGGTCTGGTCGTCGGTATTTGGAGGTAAGGTATACTGCCCACCTGCGCTTGATGCGATAACCACCAACCATTGCTCATTGTTGTAGTTTGGGCGTTTTGTTAATGCCGTTAATATTTCGCCTACCGAAGTATCAAATTTTTCGATCGCTGCTTTATAGGCCGGAAAAGAAACATCATAGCCAGATGCTGCCCCTGCGGCATTAATCCCTGTAAAGTGGCCCACAACTACAGCAGCCGTATCGCTTGTTAAGTTGCTTATCAAGCCCGCTTTAACGGCATCATCGTTTGCCACCAGATTGCTTACATCAGCTCCCGTAGTTAATGATTTAAATACTGTTGATGATGTGAAGCTAACAATTTTCGATTTTGCGCTTGTTTCTTTAATCCGGTTAAAGATAATCGGATAATTCTGCAGATCGTTATCGGTTAATGCATCGCTCGTTACTTTATGTTTCTCTTTTTTAACCCCAGTTAGCATATTTGCCCAATTGCTTGCATTTGCAGCTGCATCAGTTTCGCTTAAACCTACCCAACTGTAAATAGCGTGCGGTAAAATTGCATCTATATTTGGTGTATTGGCATCTAATACCGATTGTCCTCTTGCCCCATCAACAATTAAATAGAGCACCTTACGGTTTCCGAATTTAACGCTTGTTGTATCGCTGGCATTCTTGTCTCCAATAGTTCTGTCGAAATCTTTGTTACAAGAAAATATGGCGGTGGTAATTATTGTTGCAATTAAGCCAATCAATAATCTATATTTTTTCATCATACTCGTCTTAATTTATATTTTGGTTAGCTTATTCCACTATTCGATAGTTACTCTAATAATGTTATATAATGGTAAATTATCAAAACGATAAAATTCACCAATTAACAATAATGCTTTTTTACCATCTGCAGATTTGGTTTCAATAACATCAGATAAGCCTCCAGTAAAAGGACCGGTAGAATTGTATCCTTTCGCTAATGTTCCTGTTGGTGTTACAACCATAAAACCATTTCGGGTTACGCCATTGTATTTAATAAAATATCCGCTTACTACAATTAATCCGTTGTTTAGCTGTTTGGCGAAACCAGGAAAGCCACCCTCAAATGGTCTGGAAGCAAATGTCTCATCTAAAGTTCCATTATCATTTAAAACGGCCAAGCCAGATGCCGGTTTTCCATTATACTGTGTAAAGATTCCGGTAATTACATATTTTTTTGTTGTGGTATTATAGGTACACGAACTTATCGTATTATCTGCCCCTGATCCCGGTGTAAAAGAAGGGTCGATATTCCCATCGGGATTTAACCGGACAATGCGGTTGGCCGGTTGACCATCAAAGGTATTAAAGCTACCAAATACAACCAGTTTTTCCAATTTCTCTGCATCGGTATGCATATAACTATCGATATTTCCATTTCCACTTTCTTTGCCTTTATTTGTAGTGGTATTAAAACGGAAAGTTTTATCAAGGCTACCATCTAAATTAAAGCGTAATACCTGGCGAATGTCTGTACTATCCAATATTACGGTATCTCTAGAAAAATCGTAATTAAACTTATCATAGGTTCTTTTTACATAATACCTAAAATTGCCCGTGGCTAAAATTTTTCCCTGGTGCGCATAAACACGATTAATATAACCATTGGTACCACCGTTAAATTTTGGGAACCATTTCTGCGTAACCGTATCAGTTACCGTTGGCTTTCTTTTTGTTTGGATTTTTACCGTATCTATTGCACCACTGGTAAATAAACTGGTGATGTTGCTAATGTTTTCGGTACGCTGATTAAATCCGCTAAAACTGCCCGCAATAATAAAGCGGCCGCCAATTTCCAAAACCCTAAATATGCTGCCATTCGCCCCTTTTCCGGTACGAAAAGTACGATCGTATTCTCCATCAACTGATGTTCTGGCAATTCGATTGATCGGAACCACTCCACCTTTATTATCAAAGTTGGTAAAGTTGCCTACAACGATATCTCTTCCATCAAGCATTTCGTATACCTGGCTTACATAACCATTGGTGCCCGCTATAGCTTTGAAAGTAGGGTCGATCTGAATGAGCCCGGTAACGGTAAAGGTTGGGCCAATAAATAATTGGTCGCCAATGGCAATTGAGGTTACGCCTGTACTTCCACTTTCTGGCACTTTAACCTTTATTTCGGTAGCGGTTACACTAACTACTTCACCTTTTTCGCCGTTAAACATAAAGCTCAGCTGATCTTTGTATTTATCAAAACCCAAAGCTTTAATGGTTACAGTTGTACCCACAATGCCAAATGCCGGCACAGGTATATCAGTTTGCGAAATGGTTACGCCCAAAGGTGCTTTTGCATCAGCATAAGGATCGGGCAGCACTTCATCAGCCTTTTTACAACCTTGAAAGCTTAAAGCAATCAAAGTGATTATTGTGAATATAAATTTAATTTTTTTCATCGTTTAATTTCTTGAGGTAAAACCAGTTGCAACTTATTTTGAGGGATCAGAAGGCGTTAAACCGCTAAAATATACATCACTAAAAAAATCACTCTCGTTGAAGCCAAAATAAGCGCCACCCCTTGTATCATTATAGGCCAAAGTGTGTACTACGCCATTGGTAGGTTTTATATCGGATGATGCCACCTTATTGATATACCAATTATCATTCGGTTTTGAAGCATCGGGGATATAAGTTAAATTTAACTGGCGGTACCCGATGTATTTAATATTGTTTGCGGTACCATAGGTTACTCCAATGTTGGAAATATTACCTCCAAGCGAATAATATAAGCCACCAGGGTAAACACTCTTTACATCAAAATCAATCTGCTGGTAATCCTTCAATCTATTCACTCCCTTAAACATGTAGCGTTGCAGATACCTCTTCCAGATTACCGGACTGATCTGATCTAGTGTTTTAACGGTATCTTTTCCCGAATAAAAGAGAAAATTATTTAACCCATCAGTTCTAATTGTTCCGATTGTTTTTTTGATTACCTCATCATCAGGTGCGAAAAATGTAAAATCCTCATTAGAAAATGTGCTTTCTAAACCTGCAAGCTTTACAATTTTGGCTATGGTATCAAATGGAACTTTCTTAGCCTGTAAATACTGAAGCATGTTGCCTTTAAAATTAGGATCAGCCAAACCCCCATCGCGATAATACTCATCTTTTTTACAAGCATTTAGCAATACTAATAGGGCAGCACAAGCAAAAATTAGCTTTTTCATATATCTTTTATTATAATAATTAATTACCACCATTAACCCAATAATCATTCAGTTTCATATACGGATTGTTGTTCAGCGCGTCCGAACTTATAGGCCAGGTCCAGGCACCACGACTAAATTTATCTGGTGTAAGTACATTGTAAGAATACTGACTATTTAAAATCCTCTTTGTTCTTACCAAATCGAAGTAATGATGGCCCTCTCCGATAAGTTCCCGTGAACGTTCGTAAAAAATAAATTCTTTTAGGTCGCCGTTTGAAGTTGTATATGGAGATGCGCCAGCACGGGCTCTTACCATGTTTACCAGTTTTATGGCTTCGGTATCTTCATTTATATTTGCAAGCGCCTCTGCCGCAAGCAGGAGTTCTCCTCCATACCTAAAAATCATAAAAGTATTATCCGGATTGGCGTCTTCTTCACCAACAATAAAAGAGTTCTTAGCGTATTTTAGCAGCATAAACTTTCCGTTGTCGGTAAAAATATCTTCGTTAAACCAGGTAGTAATCCTTTTATCACTGCCATCCTGAAAAAGTTTCTGCATGTATTCTCCTCTGTAGTAAGCAAAACTTACACGGTGGGTATACTCAGGCCTTTTGTATGGATAGTGCAAAAACATATCGGCAATGGGTGCAACATTCAATACGGCATCACCGTAGTTTATACTTTGATAAAACTCAAACAAGCTTTCTTCAGAACGGCCTTTGATAACGGTTGACCAATCTGAAAGGGGTAATAACCGATAGGCATTACTTGCAACCAGCTCCTTTCCCAAATCTGCAGTGGCCTGATAATATTTGCTTGCATTGGCGGCGTCGAAACCTGCATTCCACATATTCATTTCCATCATTAAGGCAATAATACTTCCTCTGCTTGCCCTTACGCCCTTTAAAGCAGGATCGTTATAGGTAAATGGGATTTGATTTTTGTGCGTATTTAAATCGGCAATACATTTATTGAGTACAGATACAAAATTTTCGCGTGGCAATGATGTAGAGTGAAATGCATCGGTATAATAAACAACATCTCCATATAACCTCACCATGGTGAAATAGCAAAGTGAGCGGATAAATGCAGCTTCTGCCTTAAACTGTCCTTTTTCTGTATCGTTAACGCCTGGTATCCCTTCATCCAATTTTGCAATTAAGATATTGGCACCCTGAATGGCCCTGTAGTAACCGGCCCAATTGGTTATCCTGTCAAAATTGTAATAATCCCAGGGCTGTCCTCTCCTGATCAGATTTAATAAATCGTTTCTCCCTAAATATTCAACGAATTCGCGCGAGGGCGCATTATCAGACTGGCTTTCGTGCAATACTTCTCCCGATCTGTATTCGCCAACTGCCCCGATGTAATGGGTTTCGTTTATTTTACTGAAAACAATCCTCGATAAATCGTAAATATTGGCAACAACATCTTCTTTAGACTGGAAAAAGTTGTTTCCTGTTAATTTATCCAAAGGCTGCACGTTTAAAAACTTTTTACATGAAGGCAAGCAAAAAGATGCTGCAATAACTAAAGTGTAAATGATAACTTTTTTCATAATAAATATTTTTAGTTGCCTGTATTAAGTTCTAAGTTTAAACCAATGTTATAGGTACGTGGTACCGGATAACCGTTAGAAATATCGCGGCCCAGTGCAGTTACGTTTTCTGGATTCGGACCACTGTACTTAGAAAATGTAATCAAGTTATTGCTTGAACCAAATATTCTTAAATTGGCAAGTCCAAATCTGCGTATCAACTTTTTATCGAACATATAAGAAAGCGTTAAGTTGTTGATTTTCAAATAAGAACCACTTTCCTGCCATAAGGTTTGATCGGCTCTTAATGGCTGGATGTTTCCATAACGGGCAAAATCGTAAGGGTATGGATATTTAGCCACATCGCCCGGTGCCTGCCAGATGTTCAGATCGCCTAAAGGCACTACGGCTTTTAAGTCAAAAGGATCTCTCATGATGGCGATACGATCGGCAAGTGCATTATTTAATATCGTTCTATCGGCGGTATAACTGGCATACACATTTAAGCCCCAGTTTTTATAGCGCATGGTAAATGATAAACCGCCTGTAAACAATGGCTGTGAGTTCCCGGTAATTTCGTAATCTCTGCCATCCAGGATATAATCTCCGTTTACATCTTTTAGGATAGGATCTCCGCCATAAAAGAAGGTATTATTGGTTTGATATCTTTTTCCGGTAACCGGATCTACAGGTACATCGGCATCGGTTTTATACACCCCCTGGTTAATGCGCAAATAGTTAGATAAGGTATTTCTACCAACACGGAAAACGTTGTGTTGCAGATAAGCCGACCCATCGAAACGGATATACTGCCCATTATATTCTTCTGGCAGTTTTAACAAAACATCGCGGTTATAGGCTCCATTTATCGAAAAAGATAAATCAAAATCCTTACTGGTAATGGCTTTTACATTTAAGCTGATTTCGGTACCGTAATTGGCAATACCCAAATCGTTGCTCGATAATTTATTAAAGCCAGTGGTATTTGATAAAATACGGTCGAACAATAAATTATCTACCTTTTTGAAATACGAATCCACAACGATCGAGAACCTGTTCAGGAAGCCTATATCAAAACCAAGATTGTACTGGCTTGTAGTGGTTGGCTTTAATGCCGGGTTCGGGATTAAATCGTAGTTGATACCAATGGTTTGTGTATTGTTGTAATTTCCATTAAGGTCATAAACACCATAAATACTCTGAAGATTACCTGTTGGCACAATATTTTGTCCCCATGTTAACCTTAAACTACCATAATCTAACCATTTCTGATCGGTTAACCAGTTTTCTTTGTTAAAATTCCACCTTAAACCCACTGAAGAGTTTTTAGAGTATGGATTTTCCAAACCGCTTGATGATGTACCATCTAAACGGTAAGAGAACTCGGCAACATATTTTTTATCATAATCGTATGATAATGATCCAGCGAAAGATGCAATTGTAGCATTTCTATAGCTACTTAATACACCACCGCCCCTTGAGTAATAGCCATCGTAACCAACAGGACCCTGAAGCTGATCGTTAGGGATTCTTTCTTGTCTGCTGATTGATGATTGTGCCCCTTGTTTATAAATCTCATTAAAGGTGTTGATAAAGAAATTATGTTTATCGCCTAATGTTTTAGCATAAGTGATTGCATTTCTGTTATATAACTGAAAATTTCTTCCATTATAATCGTACAATTTGGCAAACTGCCCGTTGGCTGCAGCTGGCGTAAATGTAGTTTCGGTATCCGAAGTATAATCATAACTCAAGGTAGACGAAGCTGCCAAACCCGGTATAAATTCGTAACGGGCATCGATATTTGCTCTTAAATTTCTCGAATTGTTATCATTCAGCGTCTGCAAAGCCGACAAAACACCACCAGATGCCTGGTAAAAAGATGGAGGAGGCAAAAGTGTTGAGGCTTGTCCGTTGTCGGCCACACCCGATTGGAGCAAGCCGGCACCATTACCCTTATTCTGCTTACCTACCGAACCGTTAACGAAACCGAAAAATCTAAATTTATCGTTCGGTTTAAATTCCATGTTCATATTCAGGTTGTAACGGTTGTACCCTGTGTTTTTAATTACACCTTTTTCTGAATAGTAGCCCATATTGGCCTTGTAATTAAACTTCTGATCACCACCATCTAACGCCAGGTTATGACTTTGGTTAAAGGTAGTTTGATAAAACACATCCTGCCAATTGGTAGAATTGTTCCAGTAGGCATTTAAACTATCGGCAAGGAAAGGTGTATTACTGATACCCCTGATCTGATTAAGGGTTTGGGCATTTAAAATAATCTGCTGAATTTTTAACTGACGTTCCGAATTTCCTCCTAATGTTTCGCGTAGTTTGGGCGGTGCATTAACGAAAAAGTTGGATACGTATTTAATACGCGGCACTTTCGAGTTACCTCTTTTTGTAGTGATGATAATTACACCATAAGCACCTCTCGATCCGTACATTGAAGTTGCCTGCGCATCTTTCAGGATCTGAATATTTTCGATATCCTCCTGAGGGATTAATGATAGCGGACTCACACCAGGCCCTTGTGTTTGAAAACCAAACTCGGCTGCTTTATCTGCATCCAATGGCACACCATCAATAATATACAGTGGCGATGTAGGCTGTAAAAACGAATCGTTACCACTACCCGAAATACTTAAACTCGATAAACCGCGTAACTGTACCGAGCCCCTGAAACCCGGAGCACCAGTATTGTTCTGGATATTTAATCCCGGTACTTTACCTTGTAAAAGTGTTTCGATATTAGATACCGGTACATCGGCAACATCCTTTGCACCCAGTACAGTTACCGATCCGGCAGTGGTTTCTTTTGGCCTGTTCTGATAGGCCACAATAATTACCTCGCTCAGATCTTTACGGTCTTCGCTAATGGAAACAGTGATATTGGTTTGATCGGTAATTTTAACCGATGAGGTATTGTAACCTAAAAATTTAAATAAAAGTGTGCTTCCAACAGGTACGTTAACCGCAAACTTTCCGTCGCCATTGGTTTGTGTTAAACCTTTATTGGTGGCTTGCAAAACAACCGACACGCCCGGCACCCCTTGTTTGGTATCTTTATCTAAAACCCTACCATTTACAATGATATTTTTTTCTTGCGAATAGGCCTTAGTACCACATATTATACATACAATAAGTAATGTATATAAAAGTATATTTCTTTTCATAATATTAGCGTTATTGATCAACTATTCGTTAGCAAATTTTGGGTTCTCGTTTTTGAAATAAAAGACTATTTCCCAGTCACCTGCCTTGTAAATGGCGAAATCGATACCGAAATTGGCCACTGTACGTCCGCCCCCGAAACCTAGTCGGGAGTAACTCAATTCCGCTTTTGCTCTTGATCCTCCGGTAGCATATGAGGTTGAAATTTCTACCAGTGGAATCGGATAAGCCACATCATACTGAACATATTTATCCGTTTTTTGCATATTAAATCCATGGATCATTTTTTCCCAAACCGTTTCGTTAAAGAACTTCGGATCGATCGGTAAAGAATCTTTACCCAGCACCGTGATCCGCAGCGAGTGGCCATTACCACCAGAAGCCAACGGACGGATGTAAACAATTGCATCCTTCTTATCGTTATTGCTTACCAGTGGCAAGTTAGTAGTAGTACCGATTACGTTATTTAAATAAGGACGGATATAATCCCTCAATTTTTTGTCTAATGGAAATTTTGGATCAGGGGCAGGTAAACCCGTGTAAGCGTTAAAATCGTTTGATGGCTCGTACGGACGCTCTCTGAAAGGTCTGATCTGAAAATCTTTAATCAACCGCTCGCCACCTGTATTTTTAACCTTCACATCAAAAAAGCGGGTATCCTGAGAAAAGTTGGTACTATCTGTTGGACGTGGTTTCAATATTTGATTGGTTGCCGAAGGCCATAAAATAAATTCGCCCGACGAACGTATTTCAAATATTGAATGGGTTTCAATTTTCCTTTTGGCTTCAATTTCAGCCAAACTTTTTTCCAAACCGGTATAAGGAGCAGTCCAAACATAGGTTGGTGCAGTTGTAAAAAGATCACTTACCGGTTTTCCATCGCCAAACCTCACGTTTACAATTTCAAACGTGATCGGATTGGTTGAGTTATCGCTATTAAAGCCGCCAATTAGGTTGGTCCTACCAATAATCGGTTCGAGAATTTTATTGCTAAAATTCACGTTATTGCTCATATAATCTTTTTCATCAGGTAAGTCGAAAATCTTCTTACAGCTACTAAAAACAGCAATAGCAAGTAAAAGGAGCGCAAAATATTTATTTATGATAGATTTCATTGGAGTATTTATTTTAATGTTTCTATTTCGCATCACTATTTCGTTTTGTTTATGGTAAACTCTGCCAACTGGAATGTTCCGCTGTTTCTCAGTTCGGTGATATCAACGCGGTAGAATTTATAAGCAACCGTATTTGTACACCTAAATACCTTTTGCTGGTACCTTTCTTCAAAGAAGAAATTCGATCTGCGATCAAGCTCTACCCAGTTTACACCATCCATAGAACCTTCGTATGTCCAGGCTTTTGGATCTCTTTCGTTGGCATCATTAGCCGATGTTAAGGTATATACTGATGAAACTGCTGGCGTTTTAAGTTCAAACCTCATCCATAACTCACCTTGTAGGTCGGCCAAGAATTTAGTATGGTCATCGCCATCAATTACTTTTCTCGAATTTTCTCCACTGGTTATTCCACCACCGTTTTCGCGGTTAGATGAAAATATACCGCCAACTTCCAGGTATAAATTTGGTGGTGGTGGCACAAAAGTTAACCGGGTAACGAATTCGTTAAAACCAAATACGTGATCGGAACTGATTACGTGTACTATACCATTTTTGGTTTTAATGTTATTCGATGAGGTTGTGCTGGTTGCCCAGTTGCGCACAAACTTGCTTTTTTTGGTATTATCGAAATTAATGATCGATGGCCCCGCCCCAACCTGGCCAGACGCCGAAATGTTGGTGATGCTTGCATGCATTGGGTAACCGATATGTGCACTGGTTAGGTTTAGCCCATCCTGAAGTTTTAACGAATCAGTAGGTTTCGCACCCCTAATGATATAATACGAGGTCATGGTATCTAACTGAACGGCATCAATATTGGCTAAAAAAAGAGCATCTTTATCCGATTGCTTTCTCAAGGTGTTTAAGTTCCGTAAAGCCAGCTGAAAACTTGGATTGGTAACCGCAAATAGCGTAACATTACTATCGGTTAGCGTTTTTTTAAGGCCCATCCGGTCAATCGCTACGATTAACGAATCGAAAACCCCCGGTTTACTTTTTAAATACTCGTAAGTATTTCCGGCAAACGTTACATTTTGTTCAGGAGCATCGTAAAATCCTCCGTTTTTTTTGCAGGCCGAATTGATTAGCGTTAGCAACGATAAAATTGCTAAAGCGCTAATATATTTTATTGAATTTTTCATATCCCTATAATTAGCGCCAGTAAGCATTTTGGGTTAATAAACTGTTTTGAGAAATAAGTCTTCTTGATATTGGCCAATAAATTCCACCAGAATTAATGAGGTTCATAAATTTGGCATCGTTTTGTTTGATCTTATTGTAGCGGATTAAATCGTACCATCTTGAGCCTTCGCCCAACAATTCGCGGTGGCGCTCTTCGAAGATCAATTTTATGATATCATCAGTTCCTAGATTGAAAAAGAAGTTGGTGCCTTCATCAACCCTTCTTGCCTGAACACTTACCAGCTCATTTATTGCACCTGTTTGATCGCCCAAAACCGATAATGCTTCGGCGCGCAGCAGAACAATATCCTCAAGGCGGGTAAAAATCAAAGCACTGGTAAAATATCTGAAGTTTGGATCCGTTCCACCGCCCTGGATTACTTTAATTTTACTAAAAATTGGATACTTTCCATTTAGGTTTGTGAAATATCTGCCATCGTATTTAGCCTGACCTAAAGTATCAACCGCAAACCTTTGGTCTTTAGGGAGGTTAAAATATTTCAGAATAGAATCTTTTGGCAGGTAAATATCCGGAACTGATTTAGTCATAACCGGCTCCGCTAAGGTTAACTCTTCAATATGTCCGGTTGATGAACCATCTACGTGGCCATAATCGGAGTTAAAGCCAAACATCTGACGGGTATTTTTATTGTAGAAAAAACCATTAGAATTTGATAAATCGCCAGTTGAGGTAAAACCACCGGCGCTTCTGCCATAATTATCTTCAACAAATTTGGCATATTTGGCAACGTTGGTATAATCACTATTCCATGCTGCTATGTGTGCCAATACAGCATAGGCTGTAACTTTTGTTGCTAAGGCTCCGCCCCATCTTCCGGAGGTTTCATTGTAATAATCGGTTGGCTGCTGTACATCACCACCACTGTAAATAAATGGCATATCAGCTGCGGCCTTCAAAATTTCCTGTTCGGCCCATGCTAAAATTCTTGCCTGGCTTTCGCGGGGTTTATTTTCAAATTTACCTTCATCTGATGAGGTAATAAATGGTACATCGCCCCAGATCCTAACCATGTAGAAATAAGCAAAAGCCCTTAAAAACCTCGCTTGTGCAATATCAACAGTCATGTTGTTGCTGCTGTAACGTTTATCCGTTTCTTTAACATGCGCAACATTTTCAAGAAAAACATTGGCACCGTTTACAATGGCATAAAACCTTGTCCAATCAGATAAAGATTCCAATACGGGATACGAAGCGTTTAAATTATTGCCGATTACGGCTTTTAAATCCTGGCGTTTTGGACTTAAAAATTCTCCTGTTCTTACATCGCCATAAATCCAGTGACCGTTATTATCTGATAAAGCAGCACGTGTTAACGCGTAAACACCCAAAATTCCCGATCGGGCATCCTCCACAGTATTCCAGGCATTTTTTTCGCCCACAACCCGGGTAGAATCTGTTTCTAAAGCTTTATTACAGCCCGAAAAGGCCACCACAGAAACCAGAAGTATGTATAATATATTTTTCATCTCGCTTGATGTGTTATTAGTTCTTTTTTTCATCTTATAGCTCCATTTTAACACCTAGGGTATATGTTCTTGGAATAGGCTGGCCATAACCTGTATCAATACCATCGTAGCTAACCAGTTCAGGATCCTGACCCGTGTAAGGCGTGATGGTGAAAACATTACTTACAGAACCGTATACAAAGAATTTGCTGATTTTGATGTTTTTCTTATTGAGCAAGCTAGCCAGTTCGTAACCTAACGATACTTGCCTTAATTTTAAGAATGAAGCATTTTCTAAGAAAAGATCCTGATCTGCACGGTATGGGATTACGGTACTCCAAGGATTATAAAGTGGATATTTTGAATAATCGCCACGTTTTTCCCAGAAAGTGATTTCTTTAACAGAATTGATATCGGTATTGCCCTCGCGGTTCACAAAATCGAAGCGGTTAGCCATTTCCTGGTTAATTAGCTTCCTGCCTAAATTAAAATAAAGGCTTGTACCCAAACTCCAGTTGCCATATTTAAAGTTGTTATCAAAACCACCGGCAATGGTTGGCAAAGAATGTCCTTTTAACACCTTATCATTATCATCAATGGTATTATCACCATTTTGATCTTGCCAGCGTGGATCTCCGGCCTTTAAAACAATCCCTTTATATTTTAATTTTTGTCCGTTAACAACCGGTACATCAGCATCTGAAGTATAGATACCATTGTTAACCAATAACCAATACTGGTCTACAGGCTGACCAACCTTTAAAAACCTGTTGCCCACAACCAGCTGATCTAACCCTCTGGGTAATGCTTTCAGTTCGTTCGAGTTGTGGTTAAAGTTTAAGGCAGAATTCCATGAAAATTTACTTCTTGCAATTACCTGGCCGCTAATGGTTAAATCAACACCCATATTATTAACAGACATACCGCTTTCGATTGATTGTTTGTAACCATATTCGGCATAAGCCGGAATGCCAATTAATTGGTTTTTATCGGTTTTGCTATAGGCATCAACAGAAATGTGAAGACGGTTTTTTAGCATTGCTACATCTGCAGCAACATTAAGCTGATCAGAGTACGACCAAGGCACGCCATAACCTACCCAGCCAAACTGGTATGTACGGGTTAACACGCCGAATGCGTTGTATCCAGGAACAGTTAAGTTACCGGTATAGCCTACTGAAGCTGTGTATTGTGGGCCCTGAGCATAATTATCGTAACTAAACGTACGGCCCATTCTACCCACACTTGCACGCAATACCAAATCATCAACCAGCTTGTTATCTTTCAAAAATTCGTTTTTGATATTCCAGGCGGCAGAAATGGTTGGCGAATAAAACCAGCGGCTTGTTGGCTGTGCATTCGAAGAACCATCTAAACGTAATATTGCTGATAAGAAATATTTTTCATTGAATGAATAATCTGCTTTTCCATAAAAAGACAATAAATTATCTTCTGTTTTATCAATAAAGCGATAAGTCAATTCTCTAGGGAAAGCAACCGGAGTTAGGTAATTTCCGTTATCCGAACCGTCGTCGTTTTTAGGTTTCGAATCGAGCAAGTTGATCTTAATATAATCGTTAACACCTTTATAGGCATAAGCATTACTATATTTATAAATATCCCATTGCATGGATTGCCCTAATGCAAAATGGAAATCGTGAACCTTGTTCAGGTTCAGATCGTAAGTTACTTTGTTATCCATCATTAACCTTTGGCTAAAGCCATAATAATTGGATGCATAACTGTTTCCCTGCAAAAGCGTACGGGCATAGAAAACATCTCTGTAACCTTCACTGTAATCGGCATCAAAAGACGACGTAACTTTAAATTTGCCAAAAGTTCCTTCTAATTTGGCATAACCCTGAATACTGTTTGTTTTGTTATCATCAAATCCTTTGGCATACTGCTGCACGTAAGAAGCATAAAAATCCTTATTTGGAGGAAGTGGTGCACTTAAATCAGGAAAGTAATTAAGTTGCGAAAACCGATCACGTAAGGTTCTGTTTCGATCACGGTTTAAACGGTTTGCATTAATCATGGTAGAGAAAAGCAACCACTTGGTTGGTTTCATATTGATGTTAAAAGTGGCACTGTAACGGTCGATACCGGTATCATCTGCCACGCCCTCACTTTTGGTATTACCCAATGCAAACCTAAAGTTCGCCCTATCGGTACCACCGGCAAGCGAGAAATTAATGCCGTATACTAGGGCATTTTTATAGTATAAATCGGTCCAGTCTGATTTGCCGCTATATACGTTGTTTAACGAATCACTTAAATATACCGGATACTCCTCATCATCAGAATACCTTCCGTTGGTGGTATAAATATCATAAAAGCGCTGCCTAAACTCATTTTCGTATCTACCGTTAATGGTATTTACATTTGGTTTTTGCACCATTCCTATATACGAATTGAATGAAATGGAGCGGTATTTACCAACAGCCGTTTTAGAAGTTAAAACAATTACGCCGTTAACCCCTCTTGGCCCATAAATAGAGGTAGATGCTAAATCTTTAACCACCTCTACTGATGCAATGTTATTCATATCAATACCTGCCAACAAATTGGTTGCAGGTCCAATCCTGTTAAAATCGAACTGTTGTGTATCAAAAGCAAAAGGATGCTCGCGTACCAAAGGGATTCCATCAAGCACAACCAGAGGCTGTACATCGTATAAATCCTTTTTAGACAATAACGGCAGTGCAGCGCCCCTGATAAACATGTTCTGGATAGAACCAGGTTCGCCTGTTGGTTCCTGAATGTACAAACCAGCAAAATTGCCCTTTAAGTTTTGCTGTAATGAAATGGCAGGGAAGAGCGACAGATCTTTCGGGTCTTTTTTTACACCGCCAGATAACTTGTTATAAAGTGTTTTCTGTTTGATCTGTTCTAAACTGTCTTTTCGTAATGAATCTTTCGGGGTTACGATCTTGATTTTCGTCGTATCCTGAAGGGTCAGGTAATTAATTGTTAGGCCTTTATGAAGTTTTTTACCCGTAGCATAAGTCGGTAAAACGTTTAATGTAAACGCGGCAAAAAAAACAAGGCACGCCCATAAGTATCGCATAGTTAATGGATCTTTAATTGGTAAAAAAAATGATTTCTAAAACTTATTTTTTCGTAATCGGCAAGATATGTCTCAGGTTAGAAAGACAGGGACTTTGGTAGTAATAGTTAGGGATTCTCATAAAATTTGTATTTGGTTAAATCAAATATATATATACTAAATCGTTTTAACAACAAAATGTCATTTTTATGAAATTTTTATAAAACACAACAATAATATTTAATTCTATTAAAATAATTGTCAGTTTGACAGGTAAAAAAGTAAATATTTTTAAAATATGTTAATAATTTAACATACTATAAAACAGCATATAGCGATATTTTAAGCGCTCAATTACAATAAATCGAACGATTTTCTGTTGTTGAATTTAAAACTAGTTAAACGTTTTACTAGATTTTCAATAATGAACAGATAGCTGTTACACTGTATAAAGAATATTACGCATTCCAGAATTACATGATTTCTTATCACACTAATCCGACAAGACTATTCTCTTAACATTTGCGAATTACCTGTTACAGGAATTACCTTTCTGTTGCCACGCGGTAAATTGGATCTTCGATAATATTTACCTGGATAATATCGTCGGCATTTTTAAGTAAACGTTTGCAATCGTCGCTAAGATGCTTCAACTGAAGTTTTTTATTGGCACTTTTGTATTTTTCGGTCAGTTTGTTCAATGCATCAATGCCCGACATGTCGAAAACACGGCTATGCTTAAAATCAATGATCACATGAGCAGGATCCTTGGCGATATCGAATAACTCATTAAAATTGGCCACAGAACCAAAAAAGAGCGGCCCGAATATTTCGTAGTATTTTGATCCATCTGCATCCATATGTACAGTTGCCCTTATCCTTTTCGAACTTTCCCAGGCAAAAACAAGAGCAGAGATAATTACGCCGATTAACACTGCCAATGCGAGGTTATGCAGCCAAATGGTAATTACCGCCACCAAAATACCGATAACAATATCCTGCTTCGGCATTTTATTGATCACCTTAAAACTCATCCATTCGAAGGTACCAACCGCAACCATCATCATTACCCCTACCAATGCAGCCATGGGTACACGATCGATTACCGGGGCGCCTACCAATATAATGATAAGGATGGTTATTGCCGCAATAATACCCGATAACCTGGCCCTTGCCCCCGCCGACAGGTTAACCAAGGTTTGGGCAATCATCGGGCAGCCGCCCATCCCGGTAAAAAAACCGTTTAATATATTGGCAATTCCCTGTGCAATGCTCTCTCTGTTCCTGTTACCTTTGGTTTCGGTAATTTCATCAACCAGGTTTAAGGTAAGCAGTCCTTCGGTTAACCCAACACCCGCCATAATGAGCGAATAAGGGAAAATGGTTTTAAGCATCTCGAGGTTAAATGGCACTTTCGGGATATGAAAGGGAGGAAAACCGCCATTTACCGAAGCAATATTTTTTACCAGTTTGGTATCGATACTAAAACACAATACGATCAGGAAAACCACAATAATGGCAACCAATGATGCAGGTACAGCCCTGGTTATTTTAGGAAGGATAACAACAATAGCAATAGTGAGTAAAACCAGGCCGAGCATTATATATAAAGGTGTACCGCTCAGCCATTCTATTTTACCGTTAACCAAAGTTTTAAACTGTTCTAACTGCGACATAAAAATAATGACCGCCAAACCGTTTACAAAGCCGAACATTACGGGTTGGGGAACCAGCCTTACAAATTTACCAAGCTTAAACAGGCCCACCAAAATCTGGATTGCCCCTGCCAGTGCCACCGCAGCAAAAACATACTCCAAACCCTGCGTTTTCATTAAAGCAATAAGTACAATTACCGTAGCCCCCGCACCGCCCGATACCAAACCTGGCCTGCCGCCCAAAACAGCCGTTACCAAACCCATTATAAAGGCAGCATATAAACCAGTTAATGGAGGAAAACCGGCAAGAATAGCAAATGATAACGATTCGGGAATCATCGTCATGGCTACCGTTAGGCCCGCAAGAATTTCAGTTTTATAGTTTATTTTCTTCGAAAAATCGAACAGCTGCAGGTAGGGTTTCATTAATTGGGATATTAGCAGCTGCAAATATCTAAATTATCAGAACATTAACCTTATTATTAGCTATGGGTTGTGGATAATTCGGCAAGCTGTGCTTCATCCTTAAAAGTATAGCAACTGTTATCGTGGTCGGCATTTCCAGAGATAGGATTAATGCGGTGCTGAAAATTACTTCCCCAAATTTCCAGTGCTTTAAAAACATCCGTTAGCTTTTTACCCTGTTCGGTAAAGGAATATTCTACCTTAGGTGGCACTACAGGATAAATTTTTCTTTCAACAATCTGATCTTCTTCCAACTCCCTCAGTTGTTGGGTAAGCATCTTTTCGGTAATGCCCGCCACACTGCGGTGAAGTTCGCCATATCTTTTCGGACCAGACAGGAGCCGGTTTAAAATAGTCAGTTTCCATTTACCACCGATTACATTCAGGGCTGCCTCCATCGAGCAGGAATAATAAGACTGTCTTTTCTTTGTCATATAAAATTTTGATGCAGGCGTTTTAAAGGATCCGGGATCATTTCGTACCAAAAAGTGCGTACCGAACCAAAAAGTACATACTTGATGGGCATTGAGATTAACCGTCTCTTTGACCTATTAAAACATAAAGATAATGAAAAAATTAGCAGGAAAAACCGCAATCATCACAGGTGGAAACAGCGGTATAGGTTTCGCAACAGCACAAGAATTTTTAGCTCAGGGCGCTAAAGTAATCATCACCGGAAGAAATGAGCAATCGGTAAAAGAAGCAGTAGCCCAGCTTGGCGAAAATGCACACGGTATTGTTTCCGACAGTGCACATGTTGAAGAAGTAACCAAATTGGCCGAACAGGTAAAAACCATTAGCCAAACATTGGATGTTATCGTAGTGAATGCCGGTGTAGGAAAGTTTGATTCGTTGGAGAACATGACCGAAGAAATGTTTGACGAGATTATGAACATTAACTTTAAAGGTGCCTATTTTAGCTTACAACAATTATTGCCTTTGGTTAACGATGGCGGATCTATCGTATTAAATACTTCGATTAATGCTCACATCGGAATGGCAGGTGCCACTGTTTATGCAGCGAGTAAAGCGGCCCTTTTAACTTTGGCCAAAAACCTATCAGCAGAATTAACCTCAAGAAGGATAAGGGTAAATGCCGTTAGCCCCGGCCCGGTAGTAACCCCATTGCACACCAGCGAAAAATTGGGTTTAAGCGAAGAAGATTTAGAGCAAATGGGCAATAGCCTTGTTAAACAGATTCCTGTTGGGCGGTTCGGACAAGCTGAAGAAATTGCAAAAACCATTGCTTTCTTTGCTTCAGATGATTCTTCGTTCATTTTAGGATCGGAACTTATTGCCGATGGCGGGATGTATAATCTATAGCCAGATTCAGGTTTGGATTGCAAATCCAAACCAATACTAAACCAGAAAAATATTGCTATTGTCTAAAACACTGAACGGCAATATTTTTCTGGTTTCTTTTTTATCCTTAGGTCCGGATTACAAATCCTGACCAGCGATAGTTTACCTAATTCAACAATTGCTTTTTAAATATATTAGGGCTGATGCCAACTTCTTTTTTAAACAGACGCGAGAAATAAGAAAGGTTTTCAAAGCCCAGTGCATAGGCAATTTCAGAAACCGACCTGTTTTCACCGATCAAACGGTTCTTGGCTTCTGATATCAGGTAAATATGGATATGCTCTAAAGCTGTTTTTCCACTCTCCTGCTTTAAGATATCGCTTAAATAACCTGCCGAAAGGTTTAACCGCTCGGCCATGTAATTTACAGAAGGCAAACCCTTTGTTTCCAATAAACCATTGGCTACATAATTATTTATTTCTTCGTTAAATCTGGTTACTGTTTTGCCCGAAATTTCTGTACGGTTTAAGAACTGCCTTTTATAAAACCGCTGACTATATTTTAACAGGGTATCTACATTGGCCAGAATCAGTTCCCGGCTGTACTCATCCTGGTTGTTGCGGTATTCGGTGTCTATCTTACGGTAAAGATCCCATATGGTATTTTCTTCATCAGGAGAAAGGTGTAATGCCTCATTGGTTTCGTAATCGAAGTAATGGTATTTTCTGATCTCGCTGTGCAGGATGTGTCCGTTCAGGTAATCTTCGTGGATAAAAATTAAAAAGCCGTCTTCTTCCAGTTGCAGGTTTTTCATCTCAATAAGCTGATTGGGCTTAAAAAACATCATCGAGCCGCTTTCATGATCGTATTTGGTACGTCCGTAAAGAATATGCCCCGCAATTACTTTCTTTAAGCCAACCATATAAAAATCGCTTGTAAAGGCCCGGTCGCCCATAGCGCATTGATGATCGCAGCGGTAAATACTGAACAACGGGTGTGCCGGCGGAGGAAATCCGTTTTCCTTATGCAGCTCGACTAAACTTTTATAATGTTTCATGCCCTTAAAATAATAACGACTACAAGCTACGCAATTATATGGCTGAGCTTGCAGCCGGTATTTAGAAATGATGTATTAATGACCGTGGGCCTCTGCAGATATGGTTGCCCATTCATCAAAATCTGCAAAACGTTCGGCATATACTTTTTTAACGCCCTCGTAAGCAATTTTGCCCAGCAGAAAATGCAACGGAGGGTTTTCACTGTCGATGAGGGCCAATACTGCAGGTACTGTGGCTTCCGGATTGCCCCAGCTATCGGGAGTTGCACCTTCAAAAAATGCTTTTCTAACCGGAGCATAGGCTTCGATTGCTTCTGTTTGGAAAGCCGACGCGCCAGACCAATCAGTAGAAAAGCCATTCGGTTCAATTAAACTCACATTAATACCAAATCCTTTTACTTCGCTGGCCAGCGTTTCGCTTAAACCGTTAACAGCATATTTAGAGGCATTGTACAAGCCTAATATCGGCAAGCTCACCAAACCTAAAAAGCTCGATACCTGAATAATATGTCCGCTCTTTTGTTCGCGCATTACCGGAACGATGGCCTGTGTTACCCAAAGCAGCCCGAAAAAGTTAGTTTCCATTTGTGCACGGGCCTGTTGTTCGGTGGTTTCTTCTATCGCACCAAATAATCCGAAGCCGGCGTTATTGATCAGGGTATCGATACGGCCAAAGTGCTGTTTAACCTTTGCTACGGTTGCAAAAGCGGCATCCCTATCGTTTACATCCAATTGTAGGGGAAGTACGGCATCGCCGTAAGCGGCTACCAGGTCGTTTAAATCTGCTATGTTTCTAGCTGTTGCGGCCACTTTATCGCCACGTTCTAATAGGGCCTTTGCCCAGATTTTACCAAAGCCGCGTGAGGCACCGGTAATTAAGATTATTTTTGACATTTTTCTTTTGTTATTTATTGATAACAAAGGTATTGGCGCCAGCCGAGAGAGATTTACACAAAACACGGAAGTATTAGCACATTTTGGGGATAACACATATTTTCCCTCCGAGAAACCGTCAAATTGAAATCAATAAAATAAAAAAGGTTGACAAAGTCAACCTTTTTTATTTTATTTGTAGTATTAAAAGATTACAAAATGAAAAACACAAGACCAGTAGAATTATCAGATATAACCATTCGGAATATACTCCAACCTGGAGATTTGGGCTATATTGCCTTTGTACATGGCGATCTTTATGCAAAAGAATGTGGCTATGGATTAAGTTTTGAGGCTTATGTACTTGGCGGCCTAAAGGATTTTGCTAATGAATACAATCCGGAAAAGGATATGGTCTGGATCTGTGAGCATGAAGATAAAATTATTGGTTTTTTGGTTGCCCAAAATCGTGGTACAACCATACAGTTCCGCTATTTCATTTTCCAACCCCAATACCGTGGCATTGGTCTGGGCAAGAAACTCATGACCGAATTTATTGATTTCATGAAGAGGAGCAACATTTCGCATGCTTACCTTTGGACCACAAATGAGCAGCAAGCTGCAATTTCATTGTACAGCCGCTTTGGTTTTGTGTTAAAGGAAGAAAAACATTCTAACACTTTTGGCAAACCTGTAATAGAACTCCGCTACGACCTTCAGCTTGTTTGATAAAAAGTTTGCAATGGCAAGAGTAACAACTGCAAAATGGCTTTAGAGTTAAGGAAAGGATAAACACAATAAATGATTTCAATATGAGCCAAAATGAAGAAATGATACAAGCAATTAGGGCATTTAACCGTTATTATACCCGTTTAATTGGCTTATTGGATGGCAATTTGCTATACAGTGGTTATTCACTTACAGAAGCCAGGATTTTGTACGAGATTTACACTGACCAGTGGGCAACGGCCTCTAATATGATAAATGTTTTGGGTATGGATAAAGGCTACCTAAGCCGCATCCTTAAAAAACTACAAAAAGATGGTTTAGTGGGGAAACAACAATCAAAAACCGATGCACGTATATCCTTGCTTCATTTAACAGAGAAAGGCTTAACCATTTTCCGAGAACTTAACCAGCTATCAAACCAACAGGTAAATATTTTAATTACCCCATTACCTACAGCAGATCAGAATAAACTCATTACACATATGAAAGAAATCATGAAAATACTTAAAGTCAAAAATTAAAGCTGATCATTTATCTAGGGATAACAGAACAATTGCCAATATCTTCTTCTGTTTACCCATCTCATAAAAAATATATGAACTGTAGCGTTGTTGGCTGTATTTGCGTTTTAATAAAAAACAGTCTAAAACCACCCTCATCAATGAAAAAACTATTAGTCCTTTTTATCACCATTGCACTTGTGGCCTGCAAAAAAGAACCTGGATACGGCCCACTCAACCTGAAAAACGGACAGGAAGTAGAACTGATTGTGGACCACCGCATGGAGGCCGACCAAGACCAGCTTTTAAAATTCCCCGAAAATATTCCGGCAGGTGCTTCACTTGGCGGATTTGCAGAGCGGGAGCCGGGTTATACTTATCGCATTAAAGCCAGGTTCCACCATGAAAACGATCCACCTCAGGACGGCCCATCTTACTATTTCGAATTTGAAAAAGTAATCAGTAAAACAGCATACAAAGGGGACGAACCATTCGAAGTTCAACTGATCAGATCGTATATTCCGGGCGGGCCGAACATTTGGCTAAACAAAACAGGAGATAACTATTATTTACTTTCTGATAAACTGCAATTAACCTATACCAATGCTACTGTTCAAAACCAACTGGAAGAAATCTGGTTAAATGCACAGGAAATCCGGTCGAACCCGAAAATCCGCCAGGAGCCAAAATGGAAAGGTATCAAGGCTACAGTTGTGCACGACCCGCAGAAATTCGGTAAGGCTTATCTGGTACAACAGATACAGTTTGTTAACTAACAGAAAGGAGGATGTTTAAAAAGCATTCTCCTTTTTGATTTCCAGAACCTGGTGGGTTAAAACAAAACCCTGATTATCCCAGTTTATATTTTAGTTATGGCAGCTAAAACACAAAACGTGCAGGGAGAAACAACAACAATAACTGCTGCAGAACAGCTGGCAAACTGGGTGGCAGATCAACATTCGGGACAAATCATCAAAAAAACAGGCACACCCTACCTTAATCATTTGATAACCGTTGCCACAATGGCTAAACCAGCCGTAAGGTTGGGTTATGAAATTGGGCTCTGCCACGATTTACTGGAAGATACACACGCTACCGGCAACGAACTTTTACATACCCTGCGCAACTTTGGCTATCCGGAAACGGATGCGCACGAAATTACAGCCAGCGTACTGGAACTTACGGATGTGTACACAAAAAAGGCCTACCCGAATTTAAGCAAAACACAGCGGAAGAAACTGGAAAGTACCCGGCTGCTCACCATCAGTGCGTCTGCACAAACGGTAAAGTATGCCGATTTGATTGATAATATCAATTGGGTATTGATATACGACCCAAAACACGCAGAAAAATACCTGAAGAAGAAACGTTTATTGTTATCTGGTCTGAACCGGGGCGATAGTGCGCTAAGGCAGCAGGCACTTGAGTTGATTAACCACAGTTTATTGAAGGCAGGCAAGTAAAATCCGTCGCATTTAACCCCTTAACTTGTCGTTTCTGCACATTAATGCCTATTGGCGATTACCGTATCTTTGAGTAAACTAAATCAAAAACAAATATGGCAACTCAAATTTTTGTGAACCTTGCAGTTAACGATCTTAATAAGTCTATCGCTTTCTTTACTAAACTTGGTTATACTTTCAACCCAAAATTTACCGACGAAAAAGCAACCTGTATGATCATCAGCGATACAATTTACATCATGCTGCTCACCAGGACTTTTTTCCAGACTTTTACCTCCAAAGAAATTGTAGACACCAGCAAAGCCATCGAAACTTCCATTTGCATATCAGCCGATACTAAAGATGCCGTTAACGAAATGGTTGATAAAGCGGTAGCTGCCGGTGCAACCGTACCCAACCCCGCTACCGATTATGGCTTTATGTACCAACATAGTTTCGACGATTTGGACGGCCACCACTGGGAATATGTATGGATGGACCCGAACGGCATGCCAGAGCATCAGTAATATTTTTTGCTTCAAACAAATAAAAAGACCTGGCCGCGTGTTGCAGCCAGGTCTTGTAAAAACACTTAGTAATTACTTTGTTCTGTCTTCTTCTTTCTTCAACAGGTTTTCGAGTTCAGCTACTTTTTCAGGATGTTGACTGGCCAGGTTATTTTTTTCGCCTATATCGTTACTAAGGTTATACAACTGCGCACTTGGCAGGTTGCCGCTATCGGTATTGGTTAGTGGATAATAAGGCTTTCCGTTAGATGGCCTGATGTACTTCCAGTTGTCTTTAATAATGGCCAATTGGTTACTTTGCTCAATCAGTTCGTTACGGCCTGTTTTGCTTTGGCCCAATAAGGCTCCCCATAAGTTTTTACTGTCCATGGTGTTATTGGGAACTTTAAGGTAACTGGCAAAAGATTGTACCAAATCCAGCTGCGAAATCATGGCATCGGATACTCCCGGTTTGATGCCCTTAGGCCAGGAAACTATAAATGGTTCGCGTGTTCCTCCTTCTAAAATGCTGTATTTCCCTCCTCTTAAAGGCCCTGCGGGAGTATGCCCGTACAGTTTCTCTACATCAGCATCCAGATAGCCATCATTTAACACAGGGCCATTATCGCTGGTAAAAATAATCATGGTATTCTCATCAATACCAAGGCTTTTTAAACGTTTCATCACTTCGCCAACAGCCCAGTCTAACTGCATAATTACGTCACCCCTGTACCCAAGTTCACTAATGCCTTTATTCATGGTAGCAGGCACCCTCGGGGCATGCGGCTCGGTTAAGGCATAGTACAAAAAGAAAGGCTGTTTTTGGTTTTGTTCGATAAAGTTTGTTGCTTTTGCCAAAAATGTAAGCGGTACCTCCTCATCGGTCCAGCGTGCCATTTTGCCGCCCGTCATGTAACCAATCCTGCCAATATTATTAACAATGGTTTGGTTATGGCCCTGTTGCGGCGAAGGTAACATTTTCAATAATTCAGGGTGCTCCAGGCCGGTTGCATCATCACCTACTTTATTTTTGTAGCTTACAGTTATCGGGTCTTTTGGATCAAGCCCTACCACTTTTTGGTTTTCTAAAAATACAGTTGGCACACGGTCGGCTGTTGCCGGAAAGATAAAGGAGTAATCGAACCCAACTTCCCGCGGGCCAGGTTTAATTTCCTTGTTCCAGTTTTTCTCTACAGTTTCACCTAGGCCCAAATGCCATTTACCAACCAGTCCGGTTGTATAACCTGCTTTTTTGAAAACAGCGGGCAGTGTAGAGCCATCGGTTGGTACAATTAATGCCGCATCGCCCGGCAAAATACCGGTTCCCTGTTTGCGCCAGGCATATTTACCTGTCATGAGGGCAAAGCGTGAAGGCGTACAGGTAGATGCCGCTGCATGAGCATTGGTAAAACGGATCCCTCTTTTAGCGAGTGCATCTAAATTAGGGGTGTGTATTTTTGTTGCGCCATAACAGCTTAAGTCGCCATAACCAAGGTCATCGGCCATAATCACAATTACATTGGGTTTCTGCTGGGCATACACCATGGCCGAAGCGGCCAGCAGTGTTACCATCATTAAAGTCTTCTTCATTTATTTTATGGTTATGAGCGGTAATACCTAACATTCTGTTTACATTACACGACTTACAACTCTTATTTGGTCAGCTCAAAATAACGAAATATATTTGCCATCTGGTTGCAAATTTCATGTGACAGATACTTTAAGTAGACCTATTACTTCACCTTTTTACGATCACTTTTAAAAGGGACTGCAGAAACTTGGTATTCGTCTTCAAAAACAATATAGCCTGGTTTTTTACTCACAATTCTTTCAATTACAATATTATTTTGTTTAGCTATTTCAATAAAGCATTGCATTACTTTTAGATGCTTGCTTGCTGTATTTTTAAACCAAGACAAAGAGATATTAGCATTATGCTTGCTGGTGCCATTAGAAAATCTGTCTGGTTTCTCTAAATTTTTATCAAACCAGGCAGTTATTGATTTAAGCTTTACAATGTCTTCATCATTGGTTAATGCATAATCTTCCCTCAGATATTTAAGTGCCATAAATACACCTGTTTGCAATTCGCCGTGAGGATTTATAAATTGAGTTGTAAATCGAAGATACATTTTCAGAATTCCGCGTTTATCTATTCAAATATAATCATACGAACCTGGCTAATCCAATACCTTAACGCAGTTAACAAGGCTTACAAGAATAAAAATTGGCTCCCTTTAATGGGCTCCCCGACAAATCGGAATCTTACACCCCAGCAATCCTCTGATTAATCCCGATTCATCGGGACGCTAACCAGCTGAGCTAAATCTTCTGCAGTATTTATTTTGAGATTATTTTTCGCTCCCTTTTCTCCGCCCAGAATAAACTTCTCGCCCGGCCCTAAATGCAAAAAACCCACAACTTTCGTCGTGGGTTTTGGCTCCCTCTGCTGGGCTTCCCGATGAAAATCGGGATAAACTCCAACGACCCTCTGATTAATCCCGATTCATCGGGACTCTAACCAGCTGAGCTAAATCTTCTGCAGTATTTATTTTTTGATGATCTTTCGCTCCCTTTTCTACGCTAAGGATAAACTTCTCGCCCGGCTATAAACGCAAAAAACCCGCAACTTTCATTGCGGGTTTTGGCTCCCTCTGCTGGGCTCGAACCAGCGACCCTCTGATTAACAGTCAGATGCTCTAACCAGCTGAGCTAAGAAGGAATATTTATTTATTCTGGTTGTTCTTTTAATTCTAATGATCAAAATCCTTTGATCTCTACTCCTTGCCACCCTCTGATTAATCCCGATTCATCGGGACTCTAACCAGCTGAGCTAAGAAGGAGTACTGGTCGTTTCCTAAAACGGGCTTTTGTCCACTTTTCAGCAACTTTAGCCTTGTTCGTTTTGGGAGTGCAATATTAGTGCTTTTAAATTATTTATGCAAAAAATAATTCAATTATTATTAAAGGAAAAGATCCGCCATTGATAAGGGAAGATCTTTTCCATATTTTAAAACTGAATATCAGACTGTTAAGTTTTATGGCTTAACAATCCACGGCGACTGATTAATATCGTCAGTTCCGTTAAATTGACGTGCTAACGCCTGGGCCAGATTATCACCATTGGTGGTTCGTTCGGTAGTAGGGTACTGAAAACGTTTTGGAATCCGCTGACTGTTACCTATGCCCGGTCCTGTTTGGAAAGCTGGCACCCCAGTTCTGCGGTACTGATAATAGGCTTCGAAACCAGAGTTACGAAAATAAGCCAGGTATTTCTGCGTAAGCACCTGCGTTAAGCCCGCAGCGGTATTGCCAGCATATTTGATTGCCGCCTGCGGATAGTAATCTGTTTCGAAGTTGAAGTTCACATTAAAAGTTTCAAATTCGCCAAGCTTACCGTCCTTCTTCAAAAAAGTAACCACATTGGAGCCATCCTTAATACCATAAAAACCGATAGAAGCCTGAATCCCTTTTTTATACCAGCTTTCAGCATCACCTGTAGCCCAGCCGCGGTTAATGCCTTCGGCCTTGATAAAACAAAGTTCAGGGTAGGCAATGATAAAAGTATTTTCGGCTGTGTAACCGCTATAGTAACGGAAACGGCCAATTAATGAGTATAAACCCTTCTGTACCTTATCCAGCATTACTCCCTGATCTTCGCCCGTACTGGCCCCCACAAAATTGCGGTAATCGGTAATGGCATATCCATTGGCTTCGGCTATTCCCCTTGCAGGTTCGGCAACCATGTAAGCACGTGGATCATTTAACGCTGAAAGTGTATTTAAATAAGTGCCCGCCATATTGTAACGCAAGGCATCATTACCAAAGTTATCTTTATTGTTAGGGTATTTGTTAAAACTTTCATTGTAAACAAACTGCAGGTTATCGGCCATACTATCCATTACCGGGTATTTGGATGGGTTGCCCAATATCGCAGCAAACTGTTGTTTTACCTGTAAATCGGCATCATCTGCTTTTGTGCTCAGGTTAATCAGTGTTCTTAATTTAAAGGTATTTACTACTTTTTGCCAGGCCAAAAGGTCGTTTTTAAGGTATATATCGCCTTTTAACTCTTTGTTGCCGGCAACAATTAATGCGGCGAGATCGGTGTTCGACTCTTCTAGCCAAAGCAACGATTGTTTAAAAATATCTTTCTGCGTATCGTATTTTGGCTTAAGGTTGGCAACACCTTTTAAAGCTTCTGTCATAGGTAAATCGCCTACTTTTAAGCTCATTTTCACAAAGTAATAGGCTTTAAAGAATTTTGCCAAAGCCAGGTAAGGTTTAGCTACTGCGCCACCTAATCTATTGGCTTCTTCTTCCATTTTCACCACATTTTTTAACGTGGTGTAATCTAACGAAGCGCCTGTCCAATCGTAGTTATTGGTTGCATAATAGAAATAGTTTGCCGCCGTGTATTGGTTCCATCTTTCCGAACCCGAAAAAGGAGCTTCATACATATCGAACAAAATGCCGTTCAGCAATAAGTTTGGCGGAACGGTTTCGGCCTGGTTTGGATTTTTAAAATTTTCTTCAAATTCTTTCTTACATCCGCCGCAAACTGCCACAATGATGAGGAAGAACAATATGTTATATAATGATTTCATGATCTTATTTTTTTACTGACTAAAAAGTAACATTCAGGTTAAATCCTACACTTCTGGTAGTTGGTGTTTGCAGCGTAGAAGTACCCTCTCTACCCGAATACTGATCCACATCTACATCGTTATAGGTAGAATTGATAAAGTATAACAGGTTCCGTCCAACTACAGTAATATTGGCCGATTTGATAAACGTACGTTCCAACAGTTTTTTAGGCAATTGGTAACCAAAAGTTACTTCACGTAATTTGGCGTAGGTACGGCTCATCATGGTATTTTCTTTGGCCCCGTAAAAAACACCCAGGTAATCCTGCAACAGTTGAGGCGTAGTATTTGGTGCGAAAGTAAGATCTCCGTAGTTGGTAATTACCCCCGTAACCGGATCGAAGTTAAGTTTACCGTTGTTGGCAATTACCACACCATCGCCTACCCATGTACCTTTATAAGTTGGATCGTTTACACGCAAATAATCCTGGTACCTGGCTTCGCCCATTTTACCCTGTATGGTTTCGATCTGGCGTCCGCCCTGGAATGATTTCAGCCTCACATAATCCTGCATTACACCACCCACTTTACCATCCAACTGGAAACTGAAAGAAAAGTTCTCATACCTGAATTTATTGCCGATGCTCCATACCCAGTTTGGATCTGCATGACCTAACAATTGGTTAACGGGTAACGAAATTGGTGTTCCACTTGAGGTATGGATCACTTGTCCACCGGGTGTTTTAGCCAAAACAGAACCATAAATATTATCAATACGGTCGCCAACTTTGAAGAACTGATCAACAGATGTTTCTCCTGCAGCCAGTTCTTTGTAAACCTGTTTATAGGTAGACCAGTTGACCATTACATCCCAGCCAAATTTATCGGTCATGATGGGTGCACCTGATAAACTTAATTCCACACCACTATTTTGTGTTTTACGCCCGTTAATGGTATTGGTTTCGAAACCTGTAGCTGTAGAGATGGTTTGTTTAACAATTTTAGGCCCATCGATATATTTGAAATAAGTTGCCTCAAAACCTAACCTGTTCTTCAAAAATTTAAGGTCGATACCGCCCTCGTAATTGGTTCTGCTCTGCGCTTTTATCGTATTGATATCGATCAGGTTATTGGCATAATAGGCACCGGTTTGGTTGTTATAAGTTGGCCTGATACTATACGGTGTAGAAAGACCATAAACCGGCCCGCCGTATGAAGAAGTATATTCGGCACCATAACCTATCGGATAAGATTGCAGTGGTGTTGCACCAATAAAATCTTGTGTACCCAAACCAGGATCCTTAACATTGGCATACGATGCCCTTACTTTTGCAAAGGAAATAAAAGCAGGCATTTTCACGTAATCAGAAACAACTGAACTTAATGAAACCGAAGGATAAAACGCCGAGTTATTGCTTGGGGGAAGTGCAGAGTTTTTATCCACACGGCCTGTGGTATTGATGTTCAGGTATTTTTTAAAACTTAAATCTACAGAGTAAAAAGCACTTAACACCAACATTTTGGAATTGAAATTATAGGCTTTGACCGGGTTTTTAGAGTTGGAGAAGTTATATACTTCCGGAACGTTTAAATAATCGGTTGTGGTGAAGCTGGAGTTGTAACTGAAGTTACGGGCATTGCCTCCGCCAAAAGCACTGATTTCGAATAAATCGCCAACGTTTTTATTAAATTTTAAAATTAACTGCGTATTATTTTCGAACATACTTCGGCGGTCTTCCCTGTAATCGCCCAAGCCTTCTTCACGGCCATAAGGATGCGCAGAAAATGGCATTTTTTCAGTTCTTAACTGATCGTAGGTAGAGATCTGCGTTTTTAACAATACATCCAAACCTTTGCTTACATTGTAATTTAAAGAGGCATAACCGTTAATATCGTTCTTTTTATGTCCGCGCAACCATTCGTACGACATAAAATAAGGATTATGGTAACGTTGGTATTCTGCATAAATAGATTGAATACCTTCTTTGCCCGGCTGCCAGTAGTTTTTCATATCATCGATGTTCCAATCGGCACCTCCCCAGAGGGTCATGTTATAAATTACACTATTTGGCCCGTAGTTTACATCTGGAATATTATCAGAAAACTGACGGCTGTAATTGATATAGGCTTCGGCCCTTAATTTAGGACTGATGTTATAAGATCCACTTACATTAAAACTGTTAATGTTTAACTTTGTGTTAGGGATAATGCCTTTCTGGTAATTATTAGAAATGGAAACCCTTAAGTTATACTTCTCGGTTGCCGTAGATAAAGCAACATTGTTAGCAGAAATTAATCCAGTTTGGATAAAACGCTTTAAATTGTCTTTCCCTCTGGCAACCCATGGCGTACCCTGGCGCACACCGTCTACAATCGGACTGTCGTATTGGGGAATCAGTTGCCCGTCGAATTTTGGGCCCCAGATATCATAATCGCCATCATTTAAGCCACCACCTTTTCCATCGCCAAATGCATAGGCACTGTGCTCTCCAGGTCCATACTCATCCTGGCTTTTAGGCAAAGCAATAAATCCTTTGTTAAATTGCGTACTCGAATTGAGTTCTACCGTAAATCCTTTATCGCTTAACTTACCTCTTTTAGTGGTAATTAATAAGGCACCATTATAAGCCTGATAACCGTATAAAGCCGCAGCAGCGGGGCCTTTAAGCACGGTATAGGTATCAATATCGTCAGGATTGATATTCCAGGTATCCGAATTGATCGGCACCCCATCTACCACCACTAAGTTCACATCATTACCGCGCAGATAAAGAGATGAGCGGCCCAAAAGCTCTGAAGACACGCCAACGGTTAAACCCGCAACTTTACCTACCAATCCGTTTACCGGGTTGGCTTCGCGGGCCTTTACCAGATCGGCACCCTTTACTTCTTGAATGGCATAACCAAGGTTCCGTTTTTCTTTACGGATGCCGAGTGCGGTAACCACTACTTCGTTAAGGTTTTTAGTATCTGTTTTTAAGGTTATGGCAAGATTTGGGCCTGTAACCTGCACTTCTTGCGTTAAAAAGCCAATGGCACTCACCACTAGTGTTTCGCCTGTTTTAACATCAAGGGTAAAGCGCCCCGACTGATCGGTAGAAGTGGCTTTTTTTGCTCCCTTTAACAATACACTTACACCTGGGATTGGCTGTTGTGCATCATCTTTTACCAGACCAGTAATTTTTGTTTGCGCCCACGTAAAATAGGGCGTAAGGCACAATAACAGTAAAGCTATCATGCACATCTTCATCTTGTAGAGATGTTTCATCTATCTATAATTTTTTTAGGTTTATAGATACAATATTAAGATGCGCATGTTAGGCTAATGCCAACTTTCAGTTAACAAAACACTATACTTTTGTTTAGTATTTATTAACTGATTATTTTTTTAATACTTTCGGCAGCATAACCGGCACTTGCCGTCATCCCTTTGCCGCCAATGGCCGTACGGATATGGATGCGATTATCTAAATCATACTCAACAATGTGCTTGGTTGGATGCTGCGGATAAAATCCGGCCCATGTACTTTGCAGTTTGCGCACATCAAAATCAACAATACGAGATGCTTCCTGCAACATCAGTTCGTTAATGTGATGGCTTAAATCGAAACCCAGATCGTCGAACTCGTTTACACCGGCATATACATGCGAATCGCCAATAATAATCGTATTATCTGCTGCTTTTTTAAACAGGATATGAATGCCCCACTTTTTCAGTTCTTCGTAATGGGCAGGTATTTTAATAGATTTAAATGAAGGGCAATAGTGCTCAAAACTCTCGTAACGCCTGGTGGTTAGCCCGCTTAGAATATTGCCCTCCAATGCTACATGCGGCATGGGTATACTACGCATCATCTGTAATTTACTCACCACTATCCCGCTTTCGCTAAACAACTCCGGATACAGCAGCTTAAATTCGTAGCCATTACAGATAATGGCTTTTTCGGCCGTAAAAAGTTCGCTATTGTTTTTCAGACCAACTACTACACCAGTACCTTTACTTTCGCACGCTGTAACAGGACTATTGTATTTAAGTGTATAGTGCTCAAACTTAGTCTGCATATAGGCGTGCAGGCGATGGATCATCAGATCTGGCGCTACACTAATTTCCTGTGGAAAAAAGAGGGCTTCTTTGGCATACGAAGCTTTAACAGCAGGATATTTTTTTAATATGGCTGCCTGGTTAAGCAGTTCAGTTTCATAACCAATGGTATCGTAATGTGCTTTCAGCTCGTGAATTAAGGCACATTCATCATCATCTGATGCGATATATATACTACCATTTTGCTGTACAGAAATATCAAATTCATGCTGGATGGATTTATAAATCTCCAAACCGGCTACTCCATAGCCGAACCATTCGGCCTCCATACCTGAGGGCACTACCTGACCAAAGTTGCGTACCGTTGCCCCTACAGGGTAATTGTCTTTTTCGAGCTGTAATACCGATTTACCTAAAAGTAAGGCATGGTAGGAATGAAATGTCCCCAATATACCTCCACCTATTACAATAAGATCGAAATGTTTATTCATGTCTGTTTATTTTTTGTGTGAGATATTTTAAAAAAGCTATCTCACTAATTTTAGCGTTGTTTTTACTATTAAATCATATCCGTCATCTCGCCTGGAAAACAATGGAACGGAGAGATCTATTTCAATGCAGATTTCCAGACTCCGTTTCACTCCGCTCGAATGACGATCTGGACAAAAATTATTCCCTTGTTAAAACTATACGCTCCGCTACCCGCATCTTTTTATTTGTAGCCAATGTTTTCTTCCTGAAATAAATGAGCGACAGCACACTGCAAACCCCACCAATTAGCGGAACGCCAAAAAGGCACTGTTTAAAGAAGTGCATCCAACTGGTATTGGTTTCGCCAAACTCATGGAGCATCAATACCGAAAAGCTGCCCACATAACCGATAGAATCGGCTACGTACATAATAAAGCCAATGTTGCTTTTGTAATGAAAATTGGCAATCATCCGTTCGAAGAAAATGGCATTGTATGGAATATAAGCCATATAAAGCCCCATACCCAATAAGGCCATCCAACTAACCGGACCAATATATCCACGATCAAAAAAGTATGTACTTAGCCCAATCAGTAAACAGCCTGCAATAATCATGATGTGGATAACGGTAAAGGCCTTAAGGTTATCTTTAATCAAAATCAAAAGCCCCATCATTATCAATACCACAACCGAAATCAGCGTATCAATCTGCGTATAAATGTGGTTGTTATGGATGCCCAGGCCATTCCAGATTTCTACCTCGAAGTTATCGCGCATGTCGCGGATGCAGGTAAGCAGTACATAAATAACAATTGTTAATATAATGCCAGGTAAAAAAGCGGTTATAAAAGCCCTCCGTTGTCCGGCATCCATCGGAACCCGTTTGGTACGTAAAGCCTGATCTTCTTTTGATGGAGGCGGGATAACTTCGAGACAAAAAACAAAGAGGAACAACGGAAGCAGAAAAACCAGTCCGGTTAAAAAAGGCATCCAGTAATCGCTTACTGCAGCAAAACCCATTAAGGTGCGCGCTACGGTTTTAACAAAGCCTGAAGCAAATATTAAACTGATCGACATTAATGCCCCCATAAATTCGGTTGTTTTCCTTCCTTCCAGATAACTGAATACCAGCCCCCAGATCATTCCCAACGGAAAACCATTAAGAAAAAGGAATACAATATTATAAGGTGCAGGCACCAATGCAAAACCGAGCAGTGCAATCCACGAAAAAAGGATCAGAAAGATAATGCTCCTGGCCCGGTTGCTCTTCCCTGACTCGGAAATAAAACGGATGCCGTAAAATTTACTTAACGTATAGCCCACCATCTGCGCGATAACCAGCCAAACCTTATAATCGATGTGCAGAAATTCCCGGTGCTCAAAAGTAGCAGAAGCAAAAGCTTTTCTGAAAGCGTACATACAGGTATAGCAACCAAAGGCTGCAACACCACCAAGTACTGTAATTAACCAGTATGGCCAATTCAGTGCTTTTTTACGGGCAAGATGAAGCAAGCTCATCTTTTTTATCCCGTAATGATATCCAAAACCCCGCCCACATGATCGATAATGTGTGTAGGTTGATAAGGTTCTAACTCTGCTCTGGTAAAGGCGCCCGTAGTAACACCAATAACGTATTTACAGCCTGTATTTTTACCTTCGTTTACATCAACCTCAGTATCGCCAACTTTTGCAATTTCGGCAACATCGGTAATGTTAAGCTGTTTCATCATTTTATGGATCATGTCCGGGTACGGGCGACCATTTGGCACTTCATCGCTGGCCACTATCACGTCTACCTTATCGGCCCAGTTTAACCTTTCGATAATTACATCGGCAATATCTTTAGAAAACCCGGTATCTAATCCAATCTTGATGCCGCGGCTCCGCAAAGCCCCAAAAGTTTCTTCGGCATGCGGAAGCGGAACAATCTGATCGGAAGTACGGTAAAAATTAAGCATGTTTGCTACAAAATTATCATGTATGCCCTTTACAAGTATTGGCGTGATGAGATCCTGATCAGCCTCAAAAACTTCCAACATCATTTTAATGGCCACAGGTTTTTCATAACCCATTATCGGGTTGATATTTTTGAGCGGAATCTCATACCCAAAACTGGCCATCGCTTCCTGAAAAGCCAGGCCCACGTAATTTTCGTCTTTTACGGTTGTGCCCGCCATATCGAACACTACTAACTTGATTGACATAAATTTTATATTTTAGAAACACAATAGTAAACAAAGTTTATTATTTGTAAACAAAATACAAGTTATCAAATTGTTAAGTTTCAGAAAAAATCAAATGCCGCATTATTTGCCAAATGCCTCTAGTGCTGGTTTTCCCCGCCAACTTTGCGGCTGTTGCAAGCCCATCAGCCAGGCCAGCGTTGCAGCTGTGTCGTAAGTAATAATCGCATCTCTTATTTCGTGGTTTTTGCGCACACCCGGGCCTGAGATAACCCATGGAATCTGAATTTCATCGAGCGATTTACCTCCGTGCCCTTTACCTGTACCACCATGATCGGCTGTAACCAGGATAATGGTTTCATCGGCTATACCGGCATCCCTAATTGCTTGCAGCACTTTACCGATGCGCGCATCTACCGATTCTAGCTGTTTGTAATAGGCGGGCGTACGGTGGCCGATTGAGTGGCCAGTATGATCAGGTTCATCAAAATGCAAAAAGGTAAAATACGGTTTTTCATTTTTGATGATCGCCGCAGCAGTATCGGCAACAAAATCGTCTTTCTCTTTTCCATCGACAATAATATTTACGGCTTCTTTTTCAAACAGATAACCAATGCCGTTCCAACTGTAAATTATCGCTGTTTTGGCCTGCTTTTTCTGATCCCTGATTACACTGAATATACCGGGGAACAAACCATAAGCAGTTTTGGTTATAGAAGGGATTTCGGGCACTTTACTGTCCCATTCGGTGTACCCATGTTCGGTTGGCCCAGCACCCATAAGCAAAGAGGCCCAGTTAACAGCACTTGAGGATGGAAGCACGCAGCGCGCTTTATCCGTCCATGAGCCGTTGGCCATTAACGCTTTTAAATTGGGCATATTGGCTCCTTGCAAAGCGTAGCCGCCAAAACCATCGCAGCCAATTAAAACTACGTGTTTAACTTTTTTAGGTTGGGCTTGCGCAAATAAGCTTACGCAAAGCAAAAGAAGAGTACCTGTTAAAAATTTTTCCATCATCATATCTATACCAATCAAATTTAGGATTGACTTATGAAGATGAAGATAAATATTTGTTAAGTATATATAAACTTTGTTTACAAAATTGTTACTCGAAAAAATAAACAACCAGCATTAGCGCCTTGGTATTGCCAATGTTAACAGGGGTATGCGAAAGTCTTCCATCAAAAAGCATTGAATCGCCTTTTTCGAGGATAATTTTCTTTTTCGAAAACTGGTATTCTACCTTACCCTCGATCATGTATTTGAACTCGAAAGCTTCGGTTTTTACCATTGGGCGGTGCGCATTCACCTCGAGCTCGAGCAGCACAAAATCGGCTGTAGAAAACTTGATATTCTTGGTTAAAATACGCGAATAGTTAAAGCCAATGGCTTGCTCCTTTTCGAACTTCTGGTATTGTTCTTTCCGCTTTACCAGAACAGGTGCATCTTTTTTATGAAAATTGATATCTTTAAAAAAGCTGTTCAGATCGATCTCCAAGCTTTTAATAATATCCATTAATACCATTAAAGATGGAATGGTTCTGCTATTTTCGATCTGGGAAATAAGACCCTTACTTACTCCTGCTTTATCTGCAAGTTCTTGAACGGTAATGCCAAGCTCCTTACGCCTTTCTTTAATTTTAACGCTTATCTGTAAAAGAATTTCTTCTTGCATAAAAAATGGGAAATTAATACCGCTAATGTATTATTTTATTCCTACAAAGCGAATCACGCATCACATTAGTTACACCTCGTTTTGTTTATCGAAAGAGGTAGAAGATTTAAAAAATCGGCCGGTAAGGTACCGACCGATCGAAAATTTTAACGATAATGGCCTGGTACCCAATGGCGGCCACCATACGGGCCAACATCATAATGTCCGCGTACATAATGGGCGCGTGGTGCGCGTGCGCTTACTACGCATGCACTAAAATTAACGGCCATAACCAATAAGAGCAACGCATTTACAATCTTTTTCATAACCTAACCTTTTAAGTGAAAAAATAATTTAAGCTTTACGCTGTGTGTATGATTTGGACTGTATGGAAATGGAAAAGGTTTAATCGGTTATTGAAGAAGATTTTTCGGTGATTTATAATTTTTGTAGTTATCATTTATCGTCATTCTGAACGCAGTGAAGAAACTCTAAGCTATGAAAAACAACATAACCTAAAAAGTTCCTGAAATAAATTCAGGATGATGATTGCATTGGAGGACAAAAAAAACGGCCTGACCTTTTTCTGGCCAGACCGTTATCTATATATTTAAAAAAGATTAGAAGCTATATCTCAATCCCAATTGCATCTGGTAACGCGATCCAAAGAAATCTTTTGAATAAGAAGTTACATCTTTTTGAGCAAAGGTATACACCGGATATGCTGTTGGTGTTCCTGCTGTTGCAACTTTAATACCCATACTGGCCATTGAATTATACGTATTTGGAGAAAAATACTGGATTCCCCAATCCTTATTTACCAGGTTGGTCAAGTTGATAATATCATACGTTAAAGTAAGTACATGCGGGTGTTTTCCTTTTGCTACCTGTATATCCTGAGAGAAACGGAAATCTGCCTGAACATTCCAAGGCGTACGGGCACCGTTACGTTGTGTAAATTCACCACGGCGGGTACTTAGGTATTTATCTCCGTTAATATAGTTATCAAAAGCGGCAGCTTGTGCAATACCATCCGGTGTATTGGCAAAAAACTTGGTCGTTTCTCCTGCGGCTGGCACATACATTAAGCTTACTGTTTGTCCGGTTCCGTTGATGGTGCTGTTCACTAAACCTAACGAATATGGCGAACCTGACTGACCGCTGAAGAATAATGAGAAGTTAGACACATATTTATTGTTTTTAAACCAATCTAACCTGTAATTGATTGTTGAGATAATCCTGTTGCGGATATCAAAGTTAGAATAAGCCAGTTCTGCATTATTTGGACTAAGCGACTGGTTTAACTGCCAGTTAGATTCCATTGAGTTACGGATACCATTGGCAATATCTTTCGACCTTCCGTAGGTATAAGCTACCATCATATCTAAACCGATGGGAAGCGATTTACTTACCTGTGCGGTTAAACTGTATTTATACCCTTTATCTGTATTCGATAACAGGTAAGCATTGGTATATAAAGGATTAATCTTAGCACCAGAATAAATTGGCTGGCGTTTCTGCGTATCGTAAACCATATAGGTAGGATTATCTACATAGTTGATCTGCTGAAACTGCACATCTTTAATTACCTGGCTAAAAACACCCTCAAGTGTAAATTTCCACTGATCGTCTGTTTTATAATCGAATGCCAGATTGCTTCTCCATGCTTTAGGCATTTTAAAGTTATTGTCAACTAAATCTACCTGAGTAGCTCCAGCTGCATCTTTAACATTTGTACCCTGTTTGGTTACATATCCTGCTTCGCCGTTACCGGTTAAAGCATCTTTAATCGGATCTGAACCTGCAGCAGGGGTAACGATTTTTGTTGGATCGGCATTTGTATAAACATATCGCTTATCAAAAGCACCATAGTTAACGCCATTGTTGTAATAAGCATAACCAATCCACGCAAAAGGAACACGGCTGGTAAATAGACCTGTACCACCGCGCATTATCAAACTTTGGTTGCCCAGTACATCGAAATTAAAGCCAACACGTGGAGAAATCTGGATTTTGTTCAAGAATTTTCCGGTAATTGACGATGGTTGGGTATAGGTATAAGTATTGCCGTAATTTACATCAACTGGCGAACCTGTTGTTTTGCTGCTTAACGAAGGCATATCAGGCAGGTTTGCCATATCAAAACGTAAACCCGGTGTTAATTTAAACCGGTCGCCTATGCGGATTTCATCCTGGCCATAAACACTGTACATATTTACGTTAAACTCTGCCGTTGGGTTGGCAATAATGTTATCGCGCGTATTGTCGTCGTAGTTATAGCTGGTACGTACCCTGTTCGGTCTGTTTGCCAGGAAATCGGCAACACTGCTATAGGCTACACGGCCATTCCATGAGTTTACAAAACCATAGTTAATGTTGTAAAACTCATTGTGGGTACCAACGGTAAAAGTATGCATACCTGAACTATAAGTATAATTATCCGTAAACTCGAAAGTATTCTGTTTCATGTTGAAGATACTCGCCTCACGGTCGGTACCTAAAAACAGTGTTCCCCCGTTTGAAGCAATTTCAATCTGTGGCAAAGCCGGATTAGAAAGCGGATCGCGGAAATCGTGAACGGTAGAATAACCTACAATTAAGTTGTTGGTAGCTGAATTTCCGAAACGGGTTTTCAGATCAGCAACTGTAGAGCTTTGATTGTTGTTCTGTTTAAAATCGATACCACCAAACCTGAAGTTGGACTGATCTCTTTCTAAGTTTGTTGCCTTCGAAATAATGGTGTTGTTTCTGATGGTTAACTGAGTGCTTTCGCTGATGTTCCAATCTAAACGGTTAAAGAATTTATTCGATTGCGAATAGATGTTGTAATCACCAAACGAGCCTGCATCAACACCATAAGCAGTTTTCATACGGTCAGAAATCTGTTGTGCTTCTGCTAAAGTAAGCAATTTCATATCAGATGATCCTGCACCTAAAATTACCGGATCCTGACGGCGGGTAATCTCTTCGTTGGTAAAGAAGAATAACTTGTCTTTTATAATCGGGAAACCTACACGGAAACCAGTTTGATAATCGTGAAAAGAAGAAGGCTCTTTGCTGTTATCGCCAATTTTATTTCTGCCGATTAATGAAGCATTACGGCCATAACCATATACCGATCCAACAACCTCATTGGAACCACCGCGCGTAACCGCGTTTATGCTACCGCCTAAAAAGTTACCTACTTTAACATCGTAAGGAGAAAGTAGAACCGTAACATCCTGGATGGCATCAAGCGAAACCGGATTGGTACGTGTACTGCTTCCCGGCATACCCGAGCTTCCGCTCTGGCCACCTAACGAAGGACTAAAGCCTATGGCATCATTATTAATTGCACCATCAATGGTAACGTTGTTATACCTAAAGTTTGTACCACCAAAAGTATTGTCCTTACTGCCTTGAGGCGTAACTCTTGTTACATCCTGCAAACTGCGGTTCATTGTTGGCAGCGTTTTAATCTGACCTTCGCCAATATTGGTACTTGCGCCTGATTTTGTACCGCCTTTTTGACCTTTAACACTTACCTCGGCCAGCTGGTTGCCCTGCTCCTCAAGATCGATATCAACTTTTACATCTGAGCCTAGGGTTAAATAAATATTCTCTTTTACTACAGGGCTGTAACCAACATAGGTTACGGTGATTTTGTATGGCCCACCGGGATTTAAGTTACCAATGCGGTAAAGTCCTGATTCGTTTGATGAACCTTTAGATACCGTACCTGTTGGAACGTGCACCATAACGATGGTTGCCCCAGGGATGATCCCTTTGTTATCCTTAATCTTTCCATTAATGCTAGATGTTGTAACCTGTGCCTGGGCGAATGTTACCAGGAGCACAAGAACACTTACTAGGGATAGTATACGTGATTTCATTTTCTGTTATTTTATTTTGGTACAAAACAACAGCCTTAATGTTAATTCAATATTAACAACAGATTAACTTTAACCTGATGTTAACAATTAGAAAATCAAAAATAAATAATAGGAACACAATTCCTTAACAGCCCATTTACAGGCCGGAATATGATGATGAGCAGTATGCTCAAATATCAAACAGAAAGATGAAGATTTGATGAAGATTTGCCTGTTGACAGTTTTCAGTTAACAGTTTTCAGTTAACGGTTAATAGTTTCCCGGGGGCAGTTAGCAGTTTCTGAATCATGCTAACCAATTCACCAATGGTTATTGAACTATTGAACCAATAATTCTTTTATTTTAACTTTGCCGCCATGACGATTAGATCAGCCCAAACGGAAGATATACCAAAAATTATGCAACTAGTAGGTAAAGTAGTACCATTGATGCGTGCCGCCGGAAATTTTCAATGGGGTGACGATTATCCCAATCCCGAAGTGTTTACCAGGGATATCGCACTAAATCAACTTTGGGTAGCAGAAATTGACGACCATCTTGTTGGTGTTTCGGCAATAACCACAGACCAGGATCCGGAATATGCCGATGCTGGCTGGGACATTAACGAAAAAGCAATAGTTACACACCGTTTAGCTGTTGATCCTGATTGCCAGGGCATGGGCATTGCCAAAAAACTTATGCTACAGGCCGAAATTGTAGCAAAAGCAGCTGGCACAAACATTTTAAGGGTGGATACCAACAGTGAAAATATGGCCACCCAGGCGCTCTTTCCAAAACTTGGTTATATATTTAGTGGGGAAATTAGCCTTCCCAAAAGGCCCGGGCTCCGTTTTTTATGTTACGAAAAGCGATTATATACATTTAAACCTTTAACGATCCTCTAAATCCTCTGGCAGCATAATATGATTGCGCACCGTTGTGGTAAATAAATACATGATCATAACGGCGATCGCCAAAGAGCGCCCCGCCTAGTTTTCTAATTTCGGGAGGGGTAACAATCCAGCTTGATGTTTTTACATCAAACTGCCCAAGTTGCTGCAAAGCCCGGTATTCGTCTTCTGTTAACAGCTCAAGCCCCATTGCAGCAGCCATATCAACAGCATTATTTTCTGGCTGGTGTTCTTTTCTTGATTCCAGACCTTCCAGATCGTAACAAACACTCCTCCGTCCTTTAGGGCTTTCGGCAGAACAATCGTAAAAAACATATTCGCCACTCAATTGATCAAAAGCTACAACATCAGGTTCGCCGCCCGTAATTTCCATTTCATCAAGCACCCATAGTTTTTCGGGCTTCCTGGTTAGCCGCTCTTCTACTTTGCTCCATTCCAAGTTTTTGTGCCTGTTCATATTTTTTTTAAAACGGTTTTTAAGCGTAAGGAGCAGCTCCTTAGCCTGATCTGCTGATAATTCTTTTTTATTGTTGTTTATCTTAGTCATAAATCTATATTTCGAACGGCCATATCATTTCTTAAATCGAGCAAGGGTATTATCAATCAAATGTGCCATGTTCAAAAAATTACTGGCAAGCGTTATAATTTCATCCTGAAAATGGGGCAGATCGAACTTTTTCCAACCTTCCATTAAGGTTAACGGCCCAAACTTTACACTCACATTGGGCCATTGAAAGGCAAAAACCTCAAAACCACTTCTAAAAACATCAGCAAACTGCCTGCTTTGTATCGCGTAACCTTTTAAATGTCTTAGTTTAAATGCGTGGATATTGTAACTTATCTTTTGTGCTTCAATTGTTGCATCATTTACCCAGATGGAGAAAAAAATCCGCGATTCGGCTGTTAAAGGATCTTGCAAGGGGCTCGCCCATGATTTTTTATAGAGTTTCAGAAATACGGAATCCAAAACTATACCAACTGCAACCTCAACTCCTCTTTCATCAAGTTGTTTTTGATCTATCCGATCAGCCGCCTCCTGAAATTTCTCTAAGTAAAACCTATTGTCCATATACTGGTTTTGAAATTAAATTTAATCCCTTTTTTGAGGGCGACATCTTAGAACATAAATAAAACTAATCATCCAATCCCTTACCATTCAAAATCTGCGGCATAAATTTTTCAACTCTTGCCTCGCGGGTTTTGGATTGTTTGGCGGCAGAAAAATACAATATATAGCCCCTTTGTCTTCCGGGAGTTAAGGCTTCGAATGCAGCTTTTAGGTCGGGAATATGATCCAACCTGCTTTGAAACTCTACCGGAATGCTATATTCTGCTGTTTTTTTCAGTTCTACCTTCAGTCCGGATTTTTCCACTTCAATTGCGTCCAAAATATAGGATTTCAGGATTTCTTTCATTTCCACAATCTGCAACGCGCTGGTAAAACGTATCTGCCTTGCCGATTGTACATGATCTGTTTGCTGAATTAAAATACCCTCTTTATCTTTTAATAAAACGCCTTTAAAAAATAAAAAGGCACAATATTCTTTAAAATCGTGTATCAAAACGATGTTGTTTCCCTCTAAAGTATAACACGGAACGCCCCATTTCAATTCTTCGGCAAGCCCACAATCCAAGGCGATTGTTCTTAACAAGGTTACTGCCTCCTGCCACTTTTTAGCTTTATTAAAATAAAAATCAACTTTTGGATTCATCATTTTATAGGTTAGTTGAAATAATTTTTCTTTCTACAGGCCTGAAATACCACGATAATACTGTTAATATTAACAATAACATTGGTCCAAAATATGCAGAAAAACTATGATCGCCAATAGCAATATGTGAGCAAACCGCGCCAGACATGGCGAAGAAAAAACCTGCATAAGCCCATTCTTTCAGTAAAGTAAATTTAGGAATAAGCACCGCAATAACACCTAAAATTTTCCAAACACCGAGTATGGTCAGAAAATAAACCGGGTAGCCCAATTGCGTAAACAATGTTACTTCTTCTTTCACCTTCAACAACTGCACTATGCCAGTTGATAACATTCCTAATGCGAGCCAAACCGTGGCAATCCAATAAATAATTTTGTTCCTCTTTGTCATGATGTAATTATTTAAATTGATTTACGATATTTTGTAAGCGGTTATGTGCCATATTTATGCCCTGAGCAAATGGCAGAGCAAGTATTTGATCTCTCAAGGCTGCAGATTTGTAAACCACGTGCATGGTAAGTTTACTGGTATCTTCGGTCAATTTTTCAAAAGTCAAGAATTCGAGCTGAACGCCAAAGGGTGTGTTTTCCATTTCGAAAGTCCTCGTTATTTTTTGTTCAGGAACAAATTCGTGAATTACCCCACTGGCCAGAAAAGCCACATTTCCCTTCGCATCAGAAGTTTCGAACTGATAACTGCCATGTTTTTTATTTTCGAGCTTCAGCACCTTTGTACCCATCCACTGTTCAATGACTTCAGGCTCCTCATAAGCCTTAAAAAGTAAGTCTACAGGCAGATCGAATGTTCTCGTGATTACGATTTCCTGCTTGCCATCTTCGGCATCGATTTTTGTTTTCTGCTCCATATTATACTATTTGGCCGGTTTATAATTTTTCATGATATCTTCCAATTTATTAAATCTGTCATCCCACATTTTGCGGAACGGCTCAATAAAATCAGCTATATCTTTCATTTTGTTCGCATTAGTTTGGTAGTAAACCTCTCTCCCGTTTTGCTTTTGCGCAAGCAGTTCGCACTCGGTAAGAATTTGCAGGTGTTTCGAAACAGTTGGCCTGGCGGTATCAAAATTGGCAGCAATTGCACCAGCGGTCATAGATTGTGTGGCCACCAGCACCAATATTGCCCTTCGGGTAGGATCGGCTATGGCCTGAAATACATCTCTTCTTAAATTCATTGTGTAGCTATTTGACTACGAATATATATGTAGTCATTTGACTACGCAAATTTATTTTTCTTTTTTTTTAAAAATCTTCTCTAAGCCTTCGCAAATCACCTCATACTTTGTCGCAATTATACCCACTGTACTTCTTAACGTTTGCTGATATTTGATCAGAAGAAAATACAAACCCTTTAAATACAAATGACATGCGAAAATTAAAATTACAGGTCCAAATGACTGTTGATGGCTTTGTTGCGGGACCAGAAGGCCAACTGGATTGGATGTGGACATCCGGCCCTCAGGATGAATCGATTGTTACAGATGTAATTGATTTAGCAGATGCCTGCGACACCATTTTAATGGGACGAAAGATGACACGTGAATTTGTTGATTACTGGGAAAACGTAGTGGATAACTAGCCAAACAGTCCAGAACAGGCCCTGGCTCAGCGCATGGTAAATATAAATAAGATTGTTTTCAGCCAAACACAAAGCAACATTAAAGGCAGAAATTTAGCCGTAGAAAATGGAGATCTCGTTACTACAATAAAAGCACTTAAAGCGAAAGACGGAAAAGATATTATGGTTTATGGCGGCGCCACTTTTGCAAGCGCACTGATTAAAGAAAACCTGGTTGATGAGTATCATATTTTTACCAATCCGGTTGCGATAGGCAAAGGCCTATCAATTTTCGAAGACAGAAAATTGTTAAAATTAGAAAATTCGCATACTTACAAAAACGGGAAAACACTGCAAAAATACCTTCCAGTACAATCGTAGATTGGGAGGATAAACTTTTGATGTTTCCCGATTCATCGGGATGCTAACCAGCTGAGCTAAAAAAGTATTAGCATGTAAAAGTCTATAAATACAAAAACCCCACAACTTTCGTTGCGGGGTTTGGCTCCCTCTGCTGGGCTCGAACCAGCGACCCTCTGATTAACAGTCAGATGCTCTAACCAGCTGAGCTAAGAAGGAATATTTATTTATTCTGGTTGTTCTTTTTATAATGTTTGATCAAAATCCTTTGATCGGCGCTTCTACCCTCTGATTAATCCCGATGAATCGGGACTCTAACCAGCTGAGCTAAGAAGGAGTACTGGTCTTTTCCTAAAAACGTGTTTATTTATACTTTAAAGTATACATACCCTTGTTCGTTTTGGGAATGCAATATTAGGGCTTTTAAATTATTTATGCAATATTTGCAGTGAAAAATTTTTAAAAAAAAATCAACACATAGATATGAGCCTGATAATCATAGGTACTGTAGCTTTTGATGCTATTGAAACGCCATTCGGAAAAACAGATAAAATTGTAGGTGGAGCAGCAACTTACGCAAGTTTAGCCGCATCTTACTTTTATAATAAAGCAAAAATCGTAGCGGTTGTTGGCGATGACTTTCACCAATCAGACATCGATACCTTCACTACACATGGTATTGATACCGAAGGATTACAGATTAAAGCAGGCGAAAAATCATTTTTCTGGTCGGGAAAATACCACAACGACATGAATAGCCGCGATACTTTGATTACCGAATTAAATGTATTGGAAAATTTCGACCCGATTATACCAGAGAGTTATCAAGACTGCGAATATTTAATGTTGGGCAACTTAACCCCACAGGTACAGCAAACGGTAATTAAACGCCTTAAAAACCGCCCTAAATTAATCGTAATGGACACCATGAACTTCTGGATGGACATTATGATGGACGATTTATTGGAAACCATTAAACTGGTAGATGTTTTAACCATTAACGATGCCGAAGCACGTCAATTATCCGGCGAATACTCACTGGTTAAAGCTGCGAAGAAAATTCTTGCAATGGGTCCAAAATATTTAATCATTAAAAAAGGCGAACATGGCGCTTTATTGTTCCACGGAGATCAGATTTTCTCTGCTCCGGCATTACCTTTAGCAGAAGTATTCGATCCAACTGGTGCCGGCGATACTTTCGCAGGTGGCTTTATTGGTTATATGGCCAAAGTAGGCACCATCAGCTTCAACAACATGAAAAATGCAATCATTTATGGCTCAGCATTGGCATCTTTCTGTGTAGAGAAATTCGGAACCGAAAAGTTATTAAACTTAACAGATGAAGAAGTTGCGGCAAGAATTCAGGAATTTGTAAACTTAAGTTCTTTCACAATAGAAGCTTAGTCAGTTCGCGGTTGGCAGTTTTCAGTTACGATACCGAAAATTGCCAACTGTCAATTGCAAACTGGCAACTGCCAACTGAACTAAAACCCAGCCGCTGCTGGCTGTTTATTCCTCAAATTGATTACTGTTCGGCTAATTACGGGCTGCAAGGCAATCAATACAATGGTAAGCAAACAAAGTACCGCAATCCACTCATAATAGCTTACACAGAACTGCAGGAAAGTTTGTTTCTGCACTGCTTTATTCAACAGCCCTACGGCTACTTTACCAGCCTCATCGCGCGGCATTCCCCTATTGCTTAATGCAGATTGATACATTTTTAACCGATCTGGCAAATTAAAATCCAATAAAGAAAGGCTTCCCCTCAAATCATCATTGTGCTTGCCATTAAAATAGAGCTGATAGAAATTGATAAAAGCTAAACTAAGGCTAAAAGTAGAAAAACGCACAAAAATACCTACTGAAGATGCGGATTGGCTCATGTTATCAGGAACAGATGACATAATAAACATCACAATAGGCGACATTATCATGCCTGCACCCAGCCCCTGCAAAAACAAGGGCAGGTAAAAATTGGCTGTACCCGCTTCACTGGCAAATAACCTGCCCATCCATAAAAAAAATATAAACAGGAACATAAATCCTGATACCCATAAAATGCGCAAGTGTTTCTGACGGGTTAAAAACCGGATGGCCATCAGCGAGCCAGCCACTACCCCAGCAATATTGAAAATCATAATTTCGTTGGCATGCAACGAATCCATCCCTAAAACGTTGATAAAATAAGATGATGTTAAACTAAAAGCCCCCCGGATAAGATACAGAATAACCAGAAAAACAATTCCTATGGAAAAATTCCGCGACTTAAAAACAGCAAGATCAACTGCTGGCCTTTTCAAGGTGCGCTGCCTAACTATCGAAACTACAAACAAAAGCACAATAGCCAGAATAGAATACCTGATGCTAACATCATCCAGCCAATCGTATTGCTGTGCATATACCAAAACATAGGCAATTAACACCAACATTACAGAAAACAGCACAAAACTCATCCAATCTATTTTATATAAAGGCATTTTGCGCAAAAGGTGTACCCTGTTCATTACACTAAAAAGCAGGATGGCGCTGGGCAGAAAACAAAATATAATGGCCTTATACACCACATTATATTCGTAATTTTCTATTATCGGAACCGAAAATAAGGCTGTTATGGGCGATACACAAAGAATCATGCCATAAAAAATGGTATAACCTGTTTCTTTAGCATGTTCTGATTTTAAACGGCTAAAAAGCAGGTTAAGTGAAATACTGGTCAAACCGCAGTTTACAATGCCCTGTACAAAACGCAGGGCAAAAATCAGCCACATTTCGCGGGTATGGTAACACCAATAAGCAATTACAATTTCCAGGATAATACAGATCAACAGGTAATCTTTCGTAACTACCCTAACAAAGAAACGGCGTTCTACTACAGCAAAACTAGCAACGGCAGCATAAAACATCAGCAATGAAAACTGCACATCTGAAGCACTGGCACCATAATATCCGGCAGCGGCCAAACCATCGGCAGTAGACAATGCAAAAAGCAATACCGACGATAACAGCACTGCAAAAATACTTAGAACAACCAACCATTCGGGTACACGCACCTTAAATATTGGCATTTGCTTATTCATCGTTTCCTGCTCTTTTAACTTTCACACTGGCGCTCATCCCTGCACTTAGTAAGGCAAAGTCTTTATCCTCTTTAGCCAAGCGGATGCGTACAGGAATGCGTTGCGCAATTTTTACAAAATTTCCCGTCGCATTATCGGGCGGCAGTAACGAAAACCGCGATCCTGTTGCCCCCGAAAGTGATTCGATTTCGCCCACAAAAGATTGGTTCGGAAATGCATCTACTTCTACACTTACTTTTTCGCCCACATGCATTTTGGCAATCTGTGTTTCTTTAAAATTGGCCACCACCCATTTGCCTGCACTACGGTCTACAATATAAGCAATGGTTTGGCCAGTTTGAACCAATTGCCCCATCTGTATAGTCCTTCTACCCATTTTCCCATCGTATGGTGCAACAATTACAGTGTATGAGGTATTGAGGTTGTTGCGTTTAACAACCGCCGCCCTTCTTTTTATTTCCGATTCAAGCACATCGCGCTGCGCTTTAATGTCGTTAGTTTTCGAAATGGCGGTTACATAATCTTCCTTGGCGGCAGCGTATTCTGCCTGCGCCACCTGCAATAAACTCTCAATGGTTTCCAGTTGCTGGCGGGTAGCCGATTCTGCATCAAAAAGTTTTTTATAACGGTTATATTCCGTTTGCTGTTTCCATAATTTCGCTTTTGCTGCAGCAATTTTAGCTTCAGCAACCAGGGCTGTACTCTGAGCAGTTTTAATATTGCTCTGCTGTACCGAAACCTGCGCTTTAGCATTGAGTAGAGATGCCGAAGCTTCATCCTGCTGAACAGTATAGTCGTCATCATCAATCAAAACCAGTGTATCGCCCTTTTTCACTTCCTGGTTCTCTTCAAACTTTACTTCTTTGATATACCCACTTACCCTCGCCGTTATGGGATTAATGTATTCATCGATCTGCGCATCGTTCGTTTCTTCATATTTCATATAGCCAAAGAGTGTTTTCCCACCCCATACCATCAATACCACTAAAACGATGAGCGCTATGATGGTGGTAATCCTACTGATGATTTTATCGGCTTTGCTTTGTTTCTGTGTGTTCATTTTATAAGTTTCCTATGGCTTTTTGTAATTGATAATACTGTATTTTGGCATTCACTTTTGCTGTGGTTAATTCGAACCTCGATTGTAATAACTGCGTTTCTGCATCCAGCAGATCGGTTAGTAGCGATAGCTGGTTGAAATAAGTATTTTGCACAATCCGGTAGCTCTCCGTTGCCTGTTTAATATTCTCCTCGGCCACAGTAATTCGCTGTACCGATTCTTTATAGCGGATGTAGTTTTCTTTCACTTCCTGTCGGATGTTATCCTTCACCTCTTCATCCTCTACCTCCTGCTGGCGTACCCTGATCTGCGCTTCTTTCACTTTATGCTGATTGGTATACCACGATGAAATGGGGATTTTAAGCTTTAAGCCAAACATTCCGTTGCTGTAGAGCGAAAGGGCATAAGGATAAAACTGAATCTGTGGATAGGCAAAAGCATATTCGCCAAAGAAACCCAGGGAAGGCATAATATTGGATTTAACATTTTTCAGTTTTAATTGGGCCAGTGACTGCTCTTTTTCCGAAATCTGGATTTTGTATGACGAGGTTTTGGCATCGTTAAAGTACTCATCCACCTGTTTTAAGGCAATGGCATCTGTTTCACTGGCAGATATCTGTGGATTTAAAGGTGCATCATCTTCGCGGCCAATCAAGATATTCAGCTTCTGCCTGGCAATTCTGATGCTGTTTTCGATTTCGGTTAATAACATGCGTTGCTTAGACAAACGCAGCTCTGCACGCAGTACATCGCTCTTTAAAATAGTTCCGTTTTTATATAGCTGGCTAATTTCAGCAAGTTGTTTTTCGCGGTCTCTGATATCTTGTTCCAATAAAACCTGGTACGATTGGTTACGGAAAACATCATAAAAATAAACGGCCGCAGTATAGTGCACTTCTTGTTTATTTTGGCTGCTTTGAATATGACTCAGTTGGCTTTCTACCTTAGCCGCATTAATTTCGGTATTGGTTTTACCGCCATTGTAGATATTTAAATAAGCATCGGCACCTGCTTTGTAATAAGTGGGTGCAACCGGAAACTGTGCCGGTGTATGAAAAAGACCATTCTCATAAATGGGCAAAGGCAAAACATGCGCATAAATGCCCTCGGCAGCTACTTCGGGCAAACGTTCGGCCTTGCTTACCTTAATATGGGCATCTGTAGCCTGAGCCGCAATTTGCTGCACTAAAATTTTCTTGCTGTTACTATCGGCAAGTGCCCAAACCTGATTAATGGTAAGATTATTTTGTACCTGTACTGCTTGGGAACGGGCAAAAACCGACAACAAAAGAAAGCCTGAACACAGCCAAAACGATCCTTTATTTATTTTCAAATTCATATTCGTTAATTAATGATGCAAATTTCGACACAGATTTGTTACTTTGTTTTATCTAAACCGACAGATATTTATTCAAACCAGCCAAATGATAAAAGTTAGCAACGAAGACCTTTTATTTGCAATAGACGAAAAACCAGAAACCATGTATGTTTGGCACAGCAGGTTTGAAGACCGATTTCAAGACCATGCGCATTTAAAGGGACAGCTCACCTATGTAGAGGGCGGCATCATTTTTTTATACACCAAAGAGAAATCTTATTTCCTGCCGGCCAGGCATTATGTTTGGATCCCTGCCGGGGTAGAGCATCACCTGCAGCACCGGTACCATGCAGCAATTGTTAGGAATATTTATTTTGATACGGCTACCGACGATGAAAATCCATTTTACAAACAGATCGGAATTTACCCCGTAAATAACCTTTTGCTCGAAATGTTCTTGTATTCTGAACGGTGGAATGGAAATATTGTACCCGAAACAAAAGAATACGATTTTTTAAATACACTTAAGAACATTTTGCCAGTAGTGAGCGAACATCCCCTGCCAATAGCACTGCCTACCACCGAAAACCAGCGGTTAAGGCCTGTATTACGGCATATTGTAGATAGCCTTGCCGATGATGGCATGAGCTTGGAAAGCGTAGGCAAAGCCATGGGATTTAGCGAACGTACATTATCGCGGTTATTTCAATCAGCCTTGGATACCTCTTTTTTTCAATACCTAAAACTGGCCAGAATGATTAAAGCAATGGAAAAATTATTGGAGAGCGATGCCACCATTAGCGAAATAGCCTATCAGGTGGGCTACAACAGCATTTCCTCTTTCAGTAATACTTTTTACAAGATGGTGGGCAAGCGCCCTTCCGAATTTAAAGAGTTAAAGCAATCTACCTTAACCAAAATTAATTTGGTGTAACCAATATGGCTATGGGTGCAAATTTTTCAAAAACGGCTTCTGTATGGGGTGCGTCAGGCAGTTCGTCGGTTAAATCCTGTCCGGCCCAATGTTCGTAATGTTTACCGTTGCGCCATAACCGGCTATCCGTCATGTCGTAAATTAAACCCTTGTAAGCCACCCATATCTGCGGTTTATCCTGCCCGTTACGTAAAGCAAGCTGTTGTTTGGTGTAAACTGGTAGATCCATTAAGGTAAATATACATGTTGTATTTGGAGCGCAGGGCTTATACAATAAAAAAATAGCTCCCGGTTTTCGCTTGTAAATACGTTGTTCTTAAATCTGATCGTAATAATAAGCCCATAAGCCTGATTTTTCATCAGGCGTGGAATTAAAAATGAAAAGCAGAAGTGAAAACCGCTAGGAACTACTACCTGTTCATTTTCTAAATTTTAAAAATGCCATTTACCAGTCCTGCTTTTAAATTTTTCGTAAAAATAAATATTCATCAGTAGCAGGGCCATTAAATAAAAGTGATCTTCGAAAGGGATTGTACCTACTCTAAAGCCAAGGTTCTCTTTATCATTATACATCACCACGGGAATAGCGGTTAAAAACCCGTTTACAATATAAAATGGGATAAGGGCAACCAGGTAGGCCCTAAAAAAGCGGTACATAAAACGCAGGTTTACATTTACATACTCTACATAACCCAGCACCAAAAGTAAAAATCCAAAGTTAATCAGGGTGTACCACCTGGTATAGCCAAAAAACAGAATAGCCACGCAAAGCCCGAGGATTAAGTTGCTCAGGGCCAAACTGTATTTCTGCAGATCGTTTTTAGGAAAATAAACATTTAGGCATTCGTAAATAAAAACGCAGGCATATGGTACGGTTAAAAAGAAAAGTATTTCTTCTAAAGGCAGGCCAAACAGGTTAATTCCCACAATATATGCCGGATTGAACGACCATACATTTAACTTCGTAAACAGCATATCCCAGATTAAAAAAATGAGTCCGGTGAGAAAAATCGCTGGAAAAACAAACCTCCATTTACTAAAAAAATGCACCTTTTTATCGAACGACAAAACCAAAGGGAACAAAATTACAGCGATATTAATGAGTAAATAGGTATAATTCATTTAGAGGTGTTTATTTAAAATCTTAATTTCAGCCGGCGTACACTTTTTGCTATCGATCATAAATCTGGCCACATTTTTAACTAGCTCGCGGTCGGCAAGACCAAAATTTTCGTTTTGATAGTGTTTTACAATTTCCTTTTTATCTGCTGCCAGGTCTTTGCTAAATCCTAAAAACGAAGGGGTATAAAATTCTATCGAAAAACGCATAAAGCGGATTTCCATATTCTCCTTATCCATATCAATTGCCTTTTGCATGGTTTTAAGTGAACGGCTTACATACTTTATCTTATTGTAAGGATTCCATGAATGTTTTGCTTTTAAGGCTTCTAAAGTACCGGTATAACCCGTAATAAGTGCTGTTTTATTCTGCAGTTTATCGAGGCTTTTAAACAACGAATCGGTAAGTTTCGAATTTTCTATGGCCTCAACCATATTGGCTTTTAAGGTGGCAATCTCCTTAGGTGTTAATTGGGCCTGCGCGAGGCTCACCATGGAAAACAGGAAAAAGAATAATAAAATACGTAGTTTAATCATGAGATGCCGCAAAGGTAAGAAAAGGGAACCGCATTTATCCGGCTGTTAACCGAGCGCAGCGAAGGATCTCTAAACGATGAAACACTGAACCCATAATTGTTAAAACACGTATAAATATTAACAAGGCAGTGCAGTAACAGAACAGATTTTTTAATTGTTCAGAATGGCAGAAAAAAAATCCCTTTATTTACATTATGGATAAAAAACCTCAGATTACCGTTATTGGTGCTGGTTTTGCGGGTTTAGCCGCTGCAGCCTTACTGGCTAAGGATGGTTGCGATGTTACTGTTATCGAAAAAAATGAAATGGTTGGCGGTAGGGCCAGAACATGGAGTAAAAACGGCTTTATTTTCGATATGGGCCCAAGCTGGTATTGGATGCCAGATGTTTTCGAGAACTATTATAATATTTTCAATAAAACAACTTCCGATTTTTATGAACTTGAAAGGTTAAGTCCTTCCTACCGTATTTATTACGGTAAAAACGATACAATCGACGTCCCGGCTACATTAGACGACTTATATGCTTTATTCGAAAGGCTAGAGCCCGGCAGCAGCAAAAACCTTCAATCCTTTCTTGATCAGGCCAAATACAAATACGATGTAGGCATGAACGAGTATGTTTTTAAGCCCTCACATAGTGTATTCGAATATTTCGATCCGCGGTTGGCAATTAGTGGGATCAAGCTGCAGCTTTTGGGCAATATGCGTAAACATGTACACCAACTGTTCAAAAATGAGCATCTAAGAAAACTTCTAGAATTTCCGGTATTATTTTTAGGTGCCACACCACAAAACACTCCTGCCTTATACAGTTTAATGAACTATGCCGATCTTGTTTTGGGCACCTGGTACCCAATGGGCGGTATGCATAAAATTGTATCGGCTATGCAGCAGATCGCCGAAGCTGAGGGCGTAAAATTTATTTTCGATACCGAGGTGATTAAAATTGACGTTAAAAATAACCTTGCCGAAAACATCATTACCACGAAAGGGAATTTTAAATGCGATTTTGTGGTGGGCAATGCCGATTATCACCATATCGATCAGCATCTTTTTGATGCACCTTACCGCAATTACAGTGAAAAATACTGGCAAGAAAGAACAATGGCACCTTCCTGCCTTTTATTTTACATCGGGTTAAACAAAAAGCTCGACAATATTTTGCACCATAATTTATTCTTTGACGAGAATTTCGACCAGCATGCTAAAGAAATCTATAGCAATCCACAATGGCCATCAAAACCATTGTTTTATGCATGTTGCCCATCGGTTACCGATCTAAGTGTGGCTCCGGAGGGTTGCGAGAACCTTTTCTTTTTAATTCCGGTTGCGCCTGATTTAAAAGATAGCGAAAGCAAAAGGGAAGAATACTTTAATGTATTGCTTAAACGCTTTAAAGATTTAACCGGAAACGACATTAGCACTAACATTTTGTTTAAACGCAGTTATGCCATGAATGATTTTATAGCAGATTACCACGCCTTTAAAGGAAATGCGTATGGATTAGCAAACACTTTGAAACAGACTGCTTTTTTAAAACCGAAGATGAAAAGTAAGGTAACGAATTTTTTATACACCGGACAATTAACCGTTCCAGGCCCCGGAGTGCCCCCTGCAATCATCTCTGGGCAAGTGGTAGCAAAAGAAATAAAAAAAAAGTTAAAAAAAGCTTGACAAATTTAAAATTTCCCTTATCTTTATAACCACAAAACAAAAACACTGCAATAAAGCTTTAAAACACATAATTGTTCGAGGTTTGCATTTGTTTCGAAATAAGAGAGAAGGCGAATTGTTGAAAGAAAAAATAAGAATCAACTAACCAAATATATGATAAGCAAAAAGGCCTGAAATTTCAGGCCTTTTGCTTTTTAGGCTATTTTATAATCAAGCTTTACTGTACTAATTTACCATCGAGCGCACCGGGTTTTAAACAACGCGTTAAAGAGTGTTTTTAACAAGCCCAACTTTATCTACTATGTGCCTTTTCTCTGTGCTTTTTTCTCTGTGAGCTTTGTGGTTAAAATGCTTCGGATAAAAACAGAATAGCTCCTGAAACAAGTTCAGGATGACGGTTGTAAATCCGGCTTTGTGTGCTTCGTGCCCCCGATCTAAATCGCTGTAAAATTTATTTTAGCAATAAGTAATCGCATTTTTTTTGACCATACAAGGGGAATAAAAATAGTTGGGCTACTGAGTAGCTTAATGAACTGCCCCTGGTTTTTAAACCCGATTGAACGAAAATCCTTTTTGCTTTAGTAAATTATTAATCATCGCAGCAATTAATGCAAAAAGATTGCGGGGAAAGCGGGGCTGAAGACTGCCAAGAAGTACAACAGGTCATTTTCAAAAAAATAAATCTGCGGCCTTTTCAGTATTATCCACGGAAAACAAATGAAGTATACTTCCATTTTTTCCGCAGATTTAAAAAGATAAAAACGCTGATCAAACAGATATGGCATACGAAAAAGATCCATCTAGGGGTAGATCTCTCCGCTACGGATATGACGAATCTTTTATTGAAATCCGCTATTTCAACCTTAACAAAAAAAGGCCCAGATAAAAATCTGAGCCCATGGTTTTTCGATCGATGTATCTTAAGCCATTTCGGTACTGGCAATTTCTTTTGAATACGTTTTAAGGTATTTTTTCAAAATTCCTCTTGCTACATGGATACGGGTTTTTACCGTTCCGATCGGAATTTCCAACATATCAGCAATTTCATGGTATTTATAACCTTCAAAATAACGGATAAATGGCACGTAATACTCTTCTGGCAATTGAGATAGCGCTTTATCAATATCGCCCAACACAAATTTACTTTCTGCCTGGTTTTTTGTAGCACTGTATGAAAGGTTTGCAGAAGAAATATCTTCGCTCTGCGTAATAAGCGTATTTGTTTTCACCAAACGGCGATAGTTGTTAATGAAAGTATTTTTCATGATGGTAAACAACCAACCTTTCAAATTCGTACCTTCTTTAAACTTATTGTAATAAGTGATCGCTTTCAGCATGGTATCCTGAACCAAATCATTTGCGTCTTCTGCGTCTTTTGTAAAATTTAAAGCATATGATCTAAGTGATACCGAGTGATGATTAACCAGATGATTGAATTCAAATTTTGTCATGATGTTTAGCTTTAGGGTAGTTTAAAAAAAACAAATGAATTATTGCTCATTCGCCTAAACCTAAACAAACTTAGTACCAAAAATTTTTGGCACGGTATCAAAAGCCTTAAACTACCTAAGAGCTAACTTTCGTCACAGAATATTTACTTCTCTTTCTAAAGTGACCCCAAAAGTAGACTTTACACTGTCTATAATCTGTTCAGAAAAATGATAAACTTCTGTGCCAGTTGCATGGCCATGGTTAACTAAAACCAATGCCTGGTTTTTCCAGGTACCCGTTTGGCCCACAACTTTGCCTTTCCAGCCACATTGCTCAATTAACCAGCCTGCCGCCAATTTAATTTTATCATCAACTGTGGAATAATGAACCACATCGGGGTGTTTCGCTACAACATCGGCAAACTCGTGTTTTTCGATAACGGGGTTTTTAAAGAAACTGCCGGCATTGCCAATGGTAGATGGATCGGGCAGTTTACTTACGCGGATGTGCGATACAGCTGCAGATACATCAGCAATACCAGGATTTTCTACACCCCTGTTCAACAGTTCGGCTTCTATTGCGCCATAAGAAGTATTAATTTTTGCTTCAGAAGATAAACGGAAAGTAACCGAAGTAATGATATACTGTCCTTTTAAAGCACCTTTAAAAATACTTTCACGGTAACCAAACTGGCAATCGGCATACGTAAAGGTTTTAATCTGCCCGGTTTTAATTTCAAATGCCTTACAGCTTTCGAAAACATCTTTAAGTTCTACCCCGTATGCACCAATATTCTGTATGGGCGAGGCTCCTACCGTACCCGGAATGAGACTCAGGTTTTCTACACCTGCAAATCCATGATTTACGCAATAGTTAACAAAATCATTCCAAACCTCACCCGCTCCGGCCGTTACCAGAACAAGTTGGTCTATTATTTCGGCCTCAATGCCTTTAATACTGATTTTAACCACCAAACCCTCGTAATCTTGGGTAAAAAGCACATTGCTCCCTCCACCGATAACGAGTAACTGCTGAGATTTTACAAGTTCGCCCTGAAACAGTTCTACTAAATCCGCTTCTTCCAATATTTCGGCAAAATAACTGGCCTTAACATCGATGCCAAACGAATTGTATGGCTTTAATGAAATATTTTCGTGGATCTGAAGCATGTTGATGTGGTGTTAAGCTGCAAAAGTAAAATAAAAAATAGTTAAGGAACGATTTTGGTAATCCCCTTATCAAAATTAAAGCTTAAAGTATCCACTTTTTTTTCCTCAAGTACTACCCCCGAAAGTTTCCAGCCAATAAAAGCAGGTTTGGTTTTGACCAGATCCAATAAGCGGTATCTTTCTTTTGTGAGCGTTGCACTGATCAAGCCAACACTATCAGACTCTTCCTGACTTAAATGCTCAATTTCACTTTCAAGCCCTGCCAAAGCAGTATCCAGTTCACTTCCTTTTTTAAGGCTATCGGCATAAGCTTCTGGCATAATATTATAAAGGCTATCCAGTTTTGCTTCGTCAAAATCTAACTTTTGGTTATTGTTTTCGGCCTCAACAAGTGCAATGGCCCGGTCTTTATCTGTTTGCTTTTTCCCACAAGAATACAAGGCTGCAGAAACAATCGCCATAACACCAATTATGCAGTAATTTTTCATCATCTATATTTATCTTTTAACAACCCTCTTCTAACAAACAACAATCCAAAAGCTTTTCCTTTTTCTTTTCCTCTGTTTTTGTGGTGGATTTGGTGTGCTTTCCTAACCGCCCGCAAATAACCATTATTGCTTTTAAAAGTTTTAAACCTGCGGTGCACAAACCAATCGTGCACTACAAAATAAATCAGGCCATATAAAGTAATGCCCAGCCCTATGCAAAAATGGTAGCCAATGGTCTGCCTATCTATATACATCAAAAACAAAGATAAAACTGCAAACATAACCGCAAAAAGATCATTCCATTCGAAGAAGGATTTCGACTTTTGATGATGGCTTTTATGCATAAACCATAGTGGGCCATGGAATAAATACTTGTGTATTAACCACGATAGGCACTCCATCATGATGATGGTAAATAATACAATTAAACTACTGATTAATACTGCCAAGTTTTATAAATGATTGGTTTGTAAAGATATATAAACAGCGGAAGATTCAAAATTGTGTCATTAAATTGTAAGCTTAATATGCTTTTCAACAAACTTTTCATGACAAATCATTTTTTAGCACTATTTTTGACTAAAATATTAAAAAAGTCAGAAAGTAGAAAAGTAAAATGATTGTAGCCGATAAAAAGAGAGAGCAAATTATTGATGGCGCTATAAAACGCTTTATCCATTTTGGTATTGGTAAAACCACTATGAACGATATTGCCGAAGATCTTTCCGTTTCCAAACCATCGCTTTATTATTATTTCCCCGATAAAAAGCATTTGATTATTGGTGTAATAGAGAGAGTATTTCACGATTTTTTTGAGCTGATGAAGAAAAAGTACAACCCCGATCAACCAATTGAGGAAATTCTTTCTAACAGTATCGATATCAGAAATACCTTTTTTCAAAAATATTATATGTTAAGGATCACCGAAGGAATTCCGGATTTACTTAATGACGAAGTAATAAAGGGAAAACTGAATACCTTGAAACAATCGGAGAGAGACTTTTTCGCAGAAATTTTCGAACAGGCGAAAATAAAAGGAGAAATAGCGCATGATGATACTGCCCACGTTGCAGAACTTTACCTGGAAAGTTTGATGGGCCTTTGCACCATGTGTATTATGGAAACTGGCAAAGATCTTTTCCCAGATAAAAAAGCATTCAACAGGATGACAATGAAGCAAAAAAGCCTGACAACAATATTTATAAGAGGATTAAAGTGTTAAAGCTGAGCGCAGGGGGCAGAGGGCAAAGAAACCCTAAGCACTATGCTCCATGCCTAAAAGACTAAAGCTGAAAGATCAAAGCGAAAAGGCTAAAGATCAAAGCTGAAAGCGCCACGCTCCATGCTAAACGCCCCATGCTAAATTAAATAAGAACCCAAAAACAAAAAAACAATACATTATGCTTAGAGTAAAAATGGTAAAATTAATGCTCATACTGCTCATCGGCTCGGTTTTACCGCAGCTGGTAGTTGCACAGCAGCAAATTACCTTAAAAGATGCGCTAACCTATGCGCTCCAAAACAACACCAAGGTACGCAACGCGAAATTGGATATTGAAGGCGGAAGATACAAGGTAGAAGAAGTAAGAGCACAGGCCTTGCCGCAAATTACAGGCAATGTTGGCTTAACCTATAACCCTATTATCGGCCAGTTGGTGGCCAACTTCGGCGGACAGACCCAGGCCATCAAATTAGGTCAGAACTGGAATTCGACAGCGGGTGTTCAGTTATCGCAACAATTGTTTAACCAACAGGTTTTTACAGGTTTGCAGGCAGCAAGATCGAGTGAGGAATATTACAACCTGACTTCGAAATTAACTGAAGAGCAGATTATCGAAATGGTGGCCAATAACTATTACCAGGTTTTGGTAAACAGGCAACAATTAAACGTAGTGGATACCAACATCAAAAATGTTAAGGTGGTAGAAAAAATCGTAGGTAACCAATACAAAAATGGTTTGGCCAGAAAAATTGATGTTGACAGGATCAATGTAAACCTAACCAACTTAAATACCCAGCGCGAACAGGTAATTAACGCCATTACACAGTTAGAGAACCAGTTAAAATTTTCGATGGGCATGCCGGTTTCTACACCGATCAGCTTACCGTTTACCGAATTAACAGAAGTAACAACCTTGCCGGTATTTACAGATTCTATTGATCTGGCAAACCGGACAGAGGTTAAGCTTCTGGACAACCAGGATAAACTTTTATCGCTGCAAAGAAAGGCTTACGTGGCTGAGTATTATCCATCGCTGGCTTTAACTGGCAATTACACCTACTCGAGCCAAAGTGATGGTTTCGACTTCTTAAAATCTAATGCTGCTGCGATCGGATATGGTGCATCAGCAGTTGGCCTAACTTTAAAAGTACCAATCTTTAACGGATTTTTAACCCGCTCTAAAATCCGCCAGGCAGATGTGGATATCAAAAAAGCAAAAGAAAGCAGAAAAGAATCTGTAAACTCTTTAAACCTGGCTTATGAAAATGCGAAAATCCAGTTGCGCAACAACATCAATACCATTAAATCGCAACGTAAAAATGCTGATTTAGCTCAGGAAATTTACAAAAGCACACAGAACAATTACAACAACGGTTTAGCTTCTTTAACCGATCTTCTGGACACAGAAAATGCACTTACCGAAGCACAGAACAGTTATACACAGGCTTTATTGAATTACAAAATAGCCGAAATACAATTAATCAAATCAAACGGAAATATTAAATCGCTAGTACAATAGAAATGAAAAGAGTAATTACCATAATCGTCGTAATTGTTGTTGCCCTGGGTGCAATAGCTTATGTTTTAAGCAACAATAAAAAGAAGAACGAAGCAAAAACTGCATTCATTGCTGAAGGTGGTGGTGCTGTTGCCGTTCGTGTTGCTACTGTTGAGAAAAAAGTTGTTGATTTGGACTTTGTTGCAAATGGAAACTTTATTCCAAAACAGGAATTAAACTTTTTATCAGAAAATGCTGGCCGCGTTACTGCCATCAACGTTGATGAAGGTGATCATGTTACCAAAGGGCAGGTTTTGGCGCGTGTTGATGCCGAAATCATCAATACCGATAGAGAAACTGCTGAGGCAAACTACCAAAATGCCGTTAGAGATGAAGCAAGGTACCAAAGCTCGTTCCAAACTGGCGGTGTAACACAACAACAGTTAGATCAGGCTAAATTAGCTACCAGAAATGCTAAGCTACGCTTACAAGCTTCGCAGCGTAAATTAAGCGATGCAAATATCAAATCGCCAATTACGGGTATCATAAACAAACGTTACATCGAAGTGGGTGCTTTTGTGAATACCCAGGGTACGCAGTTATTCGAAATTGTTGATGTTTCTAAATTGAAACTGAAGGTTAATGTAAACGAATCGCAGGTTGCTAGCCTTAAAATCGGCGATAACATCGAGATCAGATCTTCTGTTTTTCCTGATGATAAATTCTCTGGAAAAGTAACATTTATTGCCCCTAAAGCAGATGCAACTTTAAACTTCCCAATCGAAATTGAAGTATCTAACAATGCAAAAAGCAGTTTAAAAGCTGGTATGTACGGTACTGCGGTATTTAATTTCCCTAAACAGGCTCCAAGCATCCTGGTACCACGCACCTCTTTTGTGGGTAGTGTAAGTAGCAATCAGGTTTTTGTTTACGATAAATCGAATAACACTGCCAAAGTAAGAAAAGTAGTTACCGGAAGGATTTTAGGAGATAATGTTGAGATTCTTAGTGGACTGAATGAAGGTGAAACTGTAATCACCAGTGGACAGATTAACTTAGCTGAAGGTACTGCAGTGAGTATCGTAAAATAAGTTTAAGAGATATTTAGTCGGCTTTTAAAACGCGATATGCCAATCGCAAAACGCAATACCAATAAAAATGAAAATAACAGACATATCTATAAAAAGGCCCTCGCTGGTAATTGTGGTATTTACCGCACTTACTTTACTTGGGCTGTTAAGTTACTTTTCGTTGGGTTATGAATTACTTCCAAAATTCTCAAACAACGTAGTATCTATATCAACCATTTACCCTGGTGCATCGCCGGCAGAGGTTGAAAATACGGTAACAAAAAAAATCGAGGATGCCGTATCCTCGATGGAGAACATCAAGAAAATCAATGCGGTATCGTTCGAAAGTTTATCTACTGTTACGATAACCTTAACAGACGCAGCAAATATTGATATTTCATTAAATGATGCGCAACGTAAAGTAAACGCCATCCTTTCTGATTTACCTGAAGATGTAAAAACACCATCACTCAGTAAATTCTCATTAGATGATTTACCGGTAATTACCATGACGGCTTCGGCAAATATGGATGATGTTACTTTTTACGATTTAATCGACCAAAGAATTGCCCCGGTAATTTCGAGGGTAAGCGGTATTGCCCAGGTTAACCTGGTTGGGGGTTCGGAACGCGAAATTCAGGTTTCGTTAGATGCCGATAAATTACAGGGCTATAACCTTTCTGTACCTCAGGTGCAGCAAATGATTTTAAGTTCTAACTTAGATTTCCCTACAGGAAGTGTTAAAACGCAGAATCAAGACGTATTAATCCGTTTATCGGGTAAATACAGAAGTATTGCCGAATTGAGGAATTTAGTAATCACCACTTCTAAAGATGGTGCACAAATCCGTTTAGGCGATGTGGCCGACGTTCAGGATTCGCAAAAAGAAACCGTTAAATTGGCACGTATTAACCGCCAGTCATCTATTGCGATCCAGATCATTAAACAAAGTGATGCGAACGCAGTAAAGGTGAGTGAAGGTGTACATGCCATTATAGCGAAACTTAAAAATGAATACGCAGCCAATAAACTAGATATTAAAATTGTTAACGACAGTTCGATCTTTACCTTAGAATCGGCAGATGCGGTAATCCACGATTTAATCCTTGCGGTTATCCTGGTGGCCTTCGTAATGCTTTTCTTCCTGCACAGTTTACGTAATGCGTTAATTGTAATGGTATCGATCCCGGCATCGTTAATTGCCACATTTATCGGGATTAACCTTTTTGGCTTTACCTTAAACTTAATGTCGCTATTAGGACTGTCACTCGTGGTAGGTATCCTGGTGGATGATGCGATTGTGGTACTGGAGAATATCCAGCGGCACATGGAAATGGGTAAAAATAAGGTTAGGGCAGCTTCTGATGCAACAAGAGAAATCGGCTTTACCGTTGTATCCATTACCATGGTAATTGTAGTGGTGTTCTTCCCTATCGCAATTAGTTCGGGTTTGGTATCTAACATTCTGCGCCAATTCTGTGTGGTGGTAATTATTGCAACTTTACTTTCGTTAGTGGCTTCATTTACCATTGTACCTTTACTTTTCTCAAGATTTGGAAAGTTAGAACACATTGAAGGTAAAAACATATTTGGCCGTTTTATTTTATGGTTTGAAAAGCAGCTTAAAAAGTTCACAATATGGATTACCAGTGTTTTAACCTGGTCGCTAAACCATAAAAGACGCACCATTTTTGCGGTTGTTGCATTATTCGTTGCTGCCATGTGGTTAGCTGGTGCTGGCTTTATCGGTTCGGAGTTTTTCCCTAAATCGGATAAAGGTGAGTTCCTGGTACAAATTGAATTGCCAAAAGATGCGCCACTAGAGCAAACCAACTTTTACACCCAACGGGCAGAGGCTTTCTTAGACAAACAGCCAGAAATTATTCAGTTAATTACAACGGTTGGTCAGGCCAGTGGCGATTTTGGAGGAACACAGGCAACAGCTTATAAATCGGAAATTAACGTAAAGCTAGTAGAACGCGATAAGCGCGAGGGCATGTCGTCTGACGTTTTCGCAACGAAAATGAGCCGTGCTTTAGCCAAACAATTGGTTGGTGCAAAAGTTAAAACAGTTCCGATCAGTATTTTAGGTATTGCCGAAAATGCACCGATTAGCCTCGTTGTTATGGGTTCTAACCTCGATAGCGCATTAAAATATGCCGAAGGTGCTAAAAAATTACTGGCAACAATCCCTGGAGCAACAGAGATTAAACTTTCAGTAGAAAAAGGAACACCCGAAATTAACGTTCAGGTAGATCGGGATAAGATGTCGGCAGTTGGCCTAACCCTTTCTACTGTAGGTTCTACCATGCAAACTGCATTTGCCGGTAACACAGATGGTAAATACAGAAAAGGTGAGTACGAATATGATATTAACATCCAGTATCAGGATTTTAACAGAAAAGATATTGATGATGTTCGTAACCTGATTTTCGTAAATGATAAGGGCGCGCAGATTAAGTTATCTCAATTTGCAAACATCACAGAAGGTTCAGGTCCAAGTCAGTTAGAACGCTTAAACAAATCTACTTCGGTATCTGTTCAGGCACAGTCAATCGGTCGCCCTACCGGAACAATTGTTTCTGATTTCAAGGCAAAATTGATTGAGCAACAAAAAAATGGAAAACTAAAAGCTCCGGTTGGCGTAAGTTATACCTGGGGTGGTGATGAAGAAAACCAGGCAGAAGGTTTCGGTACCTTAGGTATTGCCTTACTTGCCGCATTGATTTTGGTTTACCTTATTATGGTAGCATTATACGACAGCTTTGTGTATCCATTTGTGGTAATGTTCTCGTTACCGTTGGCACTGATCGGAGCTTTCTTGGCCTTGGCATTAACAAACAACTCAATTGGTATCTTTACCATATTAGGTTTCATTATGTTAATGGGATTGGTAGCAAAAAATGCAATTATCCTGGTCGATTTTACCAACCACATGAAAGCAGAAGGAAAATCTACTATAGATGCCTTGATTTTAGCTAACCATGCACGTTTACGTCCGATTTTAATGACAACCATCGCCATGATTTTTGGTATGCTTCCTATTGCATTGGCAAGTGGTGCAGGTGCTGAGTGGAAAAATGGTTTGGCCTGGGTTATCGTAGGCGGTTTAACCAGTTCGCTATTCTTAACCTTAATTGTTGTACCAGTGGTTTATTTAATATTCGATATGATGTTAGAGAAATTAGGCTTCAACAAAAAAGGAAAAACAATTGATGAACTATTGGTTGAAAAGTACGACCACAAGGATGTGCTTGAATACGATGCCGATTTAGAGCATTAAAATATAAACATCCATATTAACAATCAAATTAGCCCCGACCCAAAATCGGGGCTTTTTTGTAGATTTTATCGGTTTGTATTTTAAGTTAAAAAGGGAGTGTCACATGAACTGTGTCAGATTCTAAATTAATGCTCCTCAAAAACTGTTTTTTTCCTGGAGAATTCTATCTCCAAATTTAACATAAAGTTGTGATAATGCCATACCCCAGTTATGGATTGGCATTGTCCATTTTTTACTGATATTCTGTATTACCAGATACATTAGCTTCATCAGTGCCTGTTCTGAAGGAAAAGCACCTTTAGTTTTGGTGATTTTGCGTATCTGGCGATGTAGCCCTTCAATTGGATTGGTGGTATATATGATTTTTCGAACCACCTCATCGTACTCGAAGAATGCTGAGAGATTTAACCAATTGTCCAGCCAGGATTTGCAGGTGAGCGGATATTTTTTTGCCCACTTCTCTTCAAAGGCAAGTAGCCTTTCATATCCCTGCTCTTCATTGTTAGCCTTGTAGATTGGCTTCATATCCTCCATAACCGCTTTTTTATCCTTGTCAGGAACATAGCGCATCGAGGAGCGGATTTGATGGACCACGCAAAGCTGTACCCTGGTTTTTGGAAATACAGCCTCAACCGCTTCTGGGAAACCCTTCAGGCCGTCTATACAGGCAATCATAATATCTTCTACACCACGCTTCTTCAAATCAGTGAGAACTCCAAGCCAGAATTTGGCCCCTTCATTTTCTGAACTATAAAGCCCAAGTACATCCTTTTTTCCTTCGATATCAACCCCGAGGATATTATAGATGGCACGGGTTTCAACGGCACCATTCACCCTTACCTTGAAAAACATACAATCCAGAAATACAAATGGATAGACGGTCTCAAGAGGACGGTTTCTCCATTCTTGCACTGCAGGCAGTACACTATCGGTAATCCGGGAGATCTCTGCAGGAGAAATCTCCATAGCATACATTTCCTGGACATAATCGCGCATTGCACGGGTACTCATCCCCATAGCATACATCGATAAAATATTGCCTTCCAGATCATCGGTGATGATTAACTGCCGTTTGGGAACAATCTTGGGCTCAAAAGTACCAAGGCGGTCACGACCAGTCTCCAACTCAAATGAGCCAGCGCTCAGACTACGGACAGTTTTTTTCGTTTTACCGTTTTTACGGTTAATCTGCTCGTTAAGTTTATCCTGAGCAAGGTGATGTTCAAGCTCACCGGAAATCATAGATTCCAGAAAATGCTTCATCATAGGAGCCAGAACCCCATCTGTACCAGTCATTTTTTTTCCGGAATAAAGGCCGGCAATAGCCTCCTTTTTAAAAGACTCAAAGTCAAATTCTTCTTGTGCCATAAAATATTATCCTTAAATATAATGTTTATGACACAGTTCGCGGTACACCCTCGTTAAAAACAAAAAAATCCGCATAATCACTTAGCAGATTTTTAATTTCAATTGATCTGATTAATTATTTAGACTTTCTAGAAATACTATCTAATTCTGCCATAAAGATATCGGCATCTTTTTTCGATCTAATCACTGAGCCCAAACTATCTTGGGTGCTTGTTCTAACAGCAATATCACGATGAGCCTTGTGATTTTTATCACTTGCCAAACGTTTATATTGTTCGATCTTTTGTTGAACATTCTGATTCATATACAAATATAACTTTATTAACTATCAAATACAAAATTGCTTATATCAATCGGAACATGTAATACCTATATAGGTCTCTATTATCCCGCACATAGTCAAAGGGTTCTGGTCTTGGTTTAGAAACATAGTGTCCGTTTTCTTCTTGCTCATAAGAAAAATCTCTAAAAATACGAACATACCAATCTACACCTATAGCTAAAAAATAGTCGGCCAAGTATCCCCTGTTAGATTTAAACATTCCATGATAGAGGCGGGCCCTTAAATCATCAGATCCATCAACGCCAATAGTTAATTCTGGGTTATTCAAAAGAAAATTCAATGCATGAAATATTACAGTAGAAAATAACTTATTTAAGCTCTGATGATTTAATCTCACATCATCTAAAAAACTTCCATTCCCATCTGGAGGGCCAAAACCCAAATTATAAACGTTTGGCAGTAAAGGATCAGAATGAGGGCTTATTAAAATAAATAACTCAACCTCTCTTCCATCTTTCTGGGGCGCGTTAAACGCCATTGAAGTTAAATTATCTCCGAACGATAATGGCTCATAGGTATCCTCAAAATTAATAATAATTGGCATATTCTTGAAGAAGGATTTTATACAAAACTATTTTTAGAGTCATTTAAACAACTGTTAAAATATAAATGTAAATAAAGCTTAAATCCTTAAGGCTAAAAAAGATGTCCATTTCATTGCCCATTTTCTGTCTAAAACAAAAATCATCAAACAAATTATTAACCAACATTGTATATTAGGCATTATGTTAAAAATCATCATTAGCCTGTTTCTCCTCTCCTCTGCCCTTTATGTAAAAGCCCAACACCCTCCTGTTTTTCCGGCAATGCGTACCGATTCTAGCTTTATCAAGGTTTACGACCTCGACATTACGTTGGTAAAATACAGCTACAAACCCAACGGGATTAAGTTTTTGGTGGTGCACGATAACGAAGATACCGGCGTGAAGGCAGGTTTTGATTATATCCGCTGGAGCGGCGGAGAACTTATCGACAGCCAATATGGTAGCGTTAGGGATTATTATTTCACTTATATGGACGATCAATACCATATAGACCCAAATGCAATTTATACCGAAGTTGGGGTGAATACCAGGTTAAAGAAAGATCAGTTCAGTTCAAATGAAGTTGAAAAAGCAATATTAAATGCAGGTAAGCAAATTGTAGATTTTTACGATCCAAAAGCTACCGGCTACTTTTTAACATTACACAATAATGCCGATGGCGGCTTTGGCATTTCCTCTTACCTGCCCGGTTATGATTTAGCCAGCACTGCTGATTCTGTTTACATTAACTTTCAGATGGATGGCGACGACCTGATTTACGTAACCGAACCGAGATTGTACTCTAGTTTAAAAAAGGCAAATGTAAATGTTATCCTTCAATCTAAATTCGCTTCTAACGACGGTTCGCTTTCGGTTTATGCCATGCAGAACAATATTCCGTACATTAACGTTGAAGTACAGCACGGGCATCAGGACGAAAACTTAAGGTTAATTGAGCTTGCCGTTGCAACCTTAAAAGAATATGGATTGGTGAAGAAAGAATAAGCAAAATCAATATTTGATCATATCTATTTTATAAAAAAATACTGCTACTGTGCTAACTTCGTGCTGCAGTTGTAAGTTTTTAGCCCTGATTGCAGCGGCAGCCTCCCGATTTTTCATCGGGCAAGGCTATAGCGTAAAGCAGGAACAAACTTTAAATAGAGAGGAAGACCTTGCGCTCCAAAAAAAAGCGTTGACAAACTTACCCGACTACCAGCCTATAAGTTTCTTAACGCTTTAAATTATTTATTTAATCAATAGCCCTGATTTTACCGACCAAAAAGCTTACCAACAAGCCAAAAATGCCAATAACCGCATACGAATAGCGCAAGCTCGAAATCTGAGATATACCACCAATTAGCGGCGGGCCTAATAAGAAACCAAAATAACTTACACTCGACACCAATGCAATGGCAATTCCGGGGGCTACCTTACCGTTTTTGCCTGCAACACTATAAACAGTAGGCACAATACTCGAAACACCAATACCAACCAGCATAAAGCCAATGGTGGCTGTTACAATATATGGAAGAAAAACGGACAGGAACATTCCGGTAGAGATAATTAACCCGCTAAACTGGATCGTCTTTTTCCGGCCAACTTTGGCAATAATTTTATCACCGATAAAACGGCCCGTAGCCATCATAATCATGAAGGAGGTATAGCCCAAAATAACCAGCGATGATGGTGCTTTAACAATATCTTTAAAATAAACACCACTCCAATCGAACATCGCCCCTTCGGTGGCCATACTGCAAAAACCAATAATACCCAATTGCATTAAACTCCACTCGGGCATCACAAATTTACCTTTCCTTTCTCTAACCGCACCTTTGCCCGGCACCAGGTGTTTATGGTTGAGCAATACATTAATCCATACCAGAACCGTAATTACCCAAAAATGGTGAAAAGGTACAATGTGCAGGTTAATCATTAACAAACCTACCAAGGCACCAGTAAAACCGGCAATGCTCCATGCGCCGTGAAAAGAAGTCATAATTGGTCTGCCGAAAAGTTTCTCGGCCTCGGCACCCTGTGTATTTACGGCAATATTACACATGTTACCCACAACACCAAATAGAAAAAGGAATGCGGCTAAATGCCAGGGCGCCGTTGCAAGCCCCAAATTGCATAGTGCCAAAACATAAAGTGGTGCTGTAATGGTTAAAACTCTTTTACTTCCAAACCGGGTAACCAATGCTCCCGAAACAACCATGGTTAACAGCTGACCGACGGGGAGTGCCAGTAAGATACTTCCCAGTTCACCATCAGATAGGTTTAAGCTATGCTTAATATCAGGTATACGGCTGGCCCACGATGCAAATGCAATTCCTTGCCCGAAATAGAATAACGAAACCGCCAGTCGTATACGGTTTGGGGAGCTTTGCACCACTACAGGTTTATCTTCTTGTTTACTTAAAATCCCCTGTTCGTGCGTGCTTTCTTCCAATTGATGCTTAAATTATAGATTAAGCTACAAAGTTCCTTAAATCAATTGGAAATACCGACAATTTTTTAATATTATATCAAAATATTTGCAACAATAGGTTATTAAACTATTAAATTTTCCATTTTTCTATGGCATAAGCACTTTCCCAAAACATCCATTCTAACTTTGTGGCCATTTCAAAAGCCTCGAACATTTTCTGCTGTGTTTCTAAATTGGCTTTTTCGGCCAGGTTATCGGTAATGGTTATTGCTTTTTCCACAGCAGCGGCAAATTCTATACCGGCATACATATCAATCCATCTCTTATAAGGATTACCATGTCCAGTTTGTTGGGCAAAGATATGGTCGCCCACTGCTTTATAGATCCAGAAACAGGGTAAAACAGCCGCAGCTGCAACCTCTACGCCGGCATAGGCAGACTGGTTTAGCAGATAATTGGTATATAGCAAGGTAGATGGCGAGGGCTGAACTTTATGATCTAAACCAAATTCTACAAAATAACTTTCGTGCAGGCTCCGTTCGGCAAATATTGCACCTATAGAAAATTCGGCATAGGCCATCACCAGTTCTGCATTTTGCATGCGACCGCTAATGGTACTTAAGGTGCGGCCAAATTCTAACAGATAATACGCATCCTGCGCCAGGTAAAAAATAAATTTTTCTTTGGCCAGGGTGCCATTGCTCAATTGTTTATTAAAAGGTAATGTTAAAATCTGATCGTAAACGGGTTTTATCTTCTCCCATGCTTCCTCGCTCCATTTCATTGGATAATTAATTTTAAAGGGTTAAAAAAATGATTCAATGGCCCGTTACCTTGTCCCGTTTTTACCTTACTGCCTGATTGTAAAGCTTCACTGATATAACTTTTAGCATTTTTGATTGCATTAAGCAAATCATTTCCTTTTGCCATTTCGGCGGCAATAGCTGATGAAAGTGTGCAACCTGTGCCATGCAGGTTTTTTGAAGCAATAAAACTGCTTTCCAAAACCACTGGAGCTTCATCTCCGGAAATAAAAACATCGTAAATAACAGGCCCCGATAAATGCCCTCCTTTAACTAAAACAGCATTTGCGCCTTTTTCGATGATTTTCCTGCCTGCAGCAATCATATCGTCGAGGTTATGAATGGGCAGGCCCGAAAGTATTATGGCCTCGTCGATGTTCGGAGTAACCAGGCTTACTATAGGAAACAGTTTTTCTACCAGTTGCGAAACGGTATCGGGTTCAATAAGCCGATGGCCGCTGGTGGCTACCATTACAGGATCTAAAATAACCGGCACGTCGTTATTGTATATTTTCAGTTCCGTTTCAATTACGGCTACCACTTCGGCACGGTTTATCATTCCAATTTTGATGGCCACAGGCGATATATCTTCGAGTACCGCCTGCAATTGGTCCTTAATCATCTCAGCCGGAATGCCATGCACGGACCGCACGCCGAGTGTATTTTGTGCAGTTACTGCAGTAATTACCGAGGTTCCAAAACAGCCAAGGGCCGAAAAAGTCTTTAAATCGGCCTGGATGCCCGCGCCACCTCCGCTATCTGAGCCAGCTATTGTTAATACATTAATATACTTCATTGCTAAAAGACTTCATTTTTGTGATATACAACTTCAGGAGTCTTCAAATGCAGAATGCATTTTGTGCAAATTTGCAGACAAACTAATTTCCTACGCCGGCATGATCCGGATCAGGTTCATTTGAGGTTGATGGCTGGATGGTTTGGAGGCTTAATGGACCTTACCCTCTACCTTTTTACCTTTTACCTTTAACCTCAAAATGGGTATGTTCTCAGCCAACTAATTTGAAGGCACCCCTAAAGTTTATTTTATGCATGCAATATAGGGCTTAGTTTTTATTGTTGGGAGAAAAAAAGACCAAAGCTGACAGATTAAAGTTGAAAGACCAAAGCGGCCCATGCCGTCAACTCGAACGGAACGCTGTGGAGTGACCTACCTTGAGTCAGATTTAGCTTCGCTGAGCACTGCGTGGTTCTCGGCTACGTTCCCGATGAAAAATCGGGACAAGTTGCACTTAGCAACTATTGACATTTTTTTAATTCACCGCTTTTTACCATATGAGACATATAAGCGCATATGATCTTGAATGATATTATGGCATTTTTTTATTCTAGCTATACTGAATCGCCATTTATATTGATTTTTATAGAATAAATCCCCCCTCAAAATGACGATCTTGGAGGGCTGTAACTCATATTGATCTTTATGAAATAAATCAATCCTCAAAATGATGGAATGCCACTAAAACAAAAAATCCCGATGAAACACCGGGACTTAAAACACAATAATTAATAAAGGGATAGAGAGACTATATTTTATCAGGCTGAAAGAACTTCACTGTTCCATCGTCTTCGTTTGATACAATCAATAAACTTCTGCCATTCGGACTATCTTTCGGTTTAACAAACATCAAACCTTCAGGCGCATCACCTGTTGCAAAGATCTGTACAAATTTAGGCGCAGATGGATTGCTTAAATTGTAAACGGCAATCATATCAACACGCTCCATGCCAATAAATGCCAGGGTTTCACCATTTACCTGAGCAACGGTTACACCTTCAACTTCTACACCTTTCTTTGTCGATCTGCTATCAACATATTTGCTTACATCGGCAACATGCTGTTCCAAATCTTTACCAATTTCAGCTACCAAAGCACCGGTAGAAGCATTTAAGATGGTAACACTTCTTCCGCCCACAGCAAACAATTCATCGTACATGCCATCTTTCATTCCGGCAGAGGTGGTAATGGTTAATTTTCCCATATTGGCATCTAACTGTAAGGTGGCTGCATCAGGAAATTTTGCCGGATTAAGCTTTACCTTTTTAACTGTTGTTTCTTCTTTGTAGCCATCCCAGTCTCTCGTGTCGCCTTCATTGGCTAACGCCAGATAATTTGTTCCACTAACTGTAAAAAACGAAATGGCATCTGGCAAATAATATGCCTTTAATGGCCAGGTTTTTGGATCATACTTACCATCTTCGGCAGTATCGAATGCATTTTGGGCCAGGCTAATATCTTTTAGTCCCAATGGATTAATTTTAGTAATGATTCCGGCAACAATATCAACTTCGGCTACACCGTTATTTTCCTGTAAGGTTACATAAGCCTTTTTAGAATCAGCACTCACAGCGATATATTCAGGTTCAATATCCTGAGTAAAACTTGCGTTTAAGCCATAAATCCTGAAACCTCCGGCCAATAAAGTAGCCTTTTGCGATTCGAAAGCTGAAAAATCTACTGTTTTTACCGAATAGTTATCTTTTATGCTGATGATTGAAACTGTTCCTTTCGGATCAACCGTATAAGCCGTATTTGGTTCGCCTTCATTAGCAGAAAGGATGTAATTTCCATCTGGGCTAAAGGTTACCATATCGGGCATTGCACCCACGGTTATTTTTTTCACTTCGTCTAAAGTTGCCGTTTTCAATACCACAACATCGCCATTTGCCTGGGGATCTGATCCATTTAATGCGATTGCCAATAAACCATTGCTCACAGAAACACTATTAATGCCCGCATTATTTGCGAAACTTATTGTTCTTAACTTGGTTACAGTTGGATAGCTGCTCATATCAACAACCTCTACTTTTGTGCCGCCATCGTTGCTTACCACAAAGAGTTTTTTGGTTGATGGATCGTAGGCCGATATTTCAGCCGCAGTTGCACTGCCCAGATCAATAGAAGCAATTTCTTTAAAGCTATCGATTTTTTCAGGAACAACGGCTTCAACCGGAGGATCTATAATAGGGTCATCAGTTGGGTCTTTTTTGCAGGCAGCAAATGCCAATGATGCAAGAAGGATTGCACCAAATAGTTTTTTACAGTTCATGGTTTGTTTAATATCTGAACCGCAAAAATAAATTCGCACTACGCTGTTTTTCAGCCCAGGTAGGTTATCATTTCGTTAAGGAATTGTGAAAAGCCGAGGAAAGGCCAAAGGGGAAAGACCAATGACTAAAGCCAAAAGCCAAAAAAGTCTAAAGTACGCCACGTCGTCCTCTCGACCTGAAAGTAATGGAGCGGAGAGATCTATCTCAGGATTACTTTCAAAATAGATTTCTCCACTGCATTGCACTCCGCTTATAATGATATTCATGTAAATAATTGAAAATCAGCGTTTTTTTTTCAGCAACCATATAAGACATTGAAGGGATATATAAGCTTACATGGTCTCCTATCCCTCATATGGTTAAATAGCGTGCAATCCATAAAACGGCTGTTTGAGCAGCTGAGTTTTACAGGCAGAAAAATTTAAAGCTAATTTAACCACCATATAAAACCGTAATCCTTATTTTTTTCAGGGCCTGGCCCTGATGGTTACCCGAAATGACGATAGTTTGTAGGGGGGTATCGTCTTTGCTAAAAGAAAAAATCCCGATATAAATACCGGGATTTTTGTAAGATTTATTCAGCAGATACTGAAACAAGTTGAGTATGACGATATTTTTTAAATATGGATCGCTCTGTTATCAGTTGCGGCCAAAGCTGCTTCTTTCAATGCTTCGGTATACGTTGGGTGCGCATGGCAGGTACGTGCAATATCTTCTGCAGATGCACGGAACTCCATTGCAATAACCGCTTCAGCAATCATATCGGCAGCACGTGGGCCAATCATATGTACACCCAAAACCTCATCAGTAGCGGCATCAGCCAACACTTTAATGAAACCATCAGTATCCATACTTGCTTTCGCACGTCCGCTTGCTTTGAAAGGGAACGAACCTGCTTTATATTTAACGCCTTTTTCTTTTAACTGCTCTTCGGTTAAACCTACCGAAGCAACCTCTGGCCAGGTATAAACCACACCAGGGATTAAATTATAATTGATGTGCGGTTTTTGTCCGGCGATAGATTCGGCAACATAAGTTCCTTCATCCTCTGCCTTGTGCGCCAACATGGCTCCTGTAATTACATCACCAATGGCATAAACACCTTTAACCGAAGTTTCTAAATGCTCGTTAACCGGAATTTTCTTTCCTCTTTCTTCAACAGTGATACCGATTTTATCTAAACCTAAACCATCCGTGTAAGCTGTACGGCCAACGGCAACAATACAATAATCGGCTTCTAAAGAAATGGTTTCACCTTTTGGTGTTTCGGCAGTAACGGTTACGGTTTTGCCTTTAGTGGTAGCACCGGTAACTTTATGGCCCATATAAAATTCCATGCCTAAAGTTTTCTTTAAAACACGTTGAAGCTCTTTACCTAAACCGGCATCCATAGTACCGATAATAGATGGTAAAAACTCAACAACAGAAACTTTGGTACCCAAACGTGCATATACCGACCCAAGCTCTAAACCGATAACGCCACCACCGATAACGACCATCGTTTTTGGCACTTCTTTAATGTTTAAAGCTTCAGTTGAAGTAATGATGCGTTTTTTATCGATCGGCAAAAACGGTAAAGCTGTTGGTTTTGAACCTGTGGCAATAATTACGTTTTTAGCTGATAAAGTTTCGGTAGTACCATCTGATTTGGTTACCAAAATGGTATTCTTATCAACAAAAGAACCAACACCTTCGAAAGAATCGATTTTGTTTTTCTTGAACAAATAAGTAATACCAGCTGTATTTTGAGCAACAACGTCGTCTTTACGGGCGATCATTTGTTTCATATCAACCTTTAAATCTTTTAAGTTGATACCGTGGGTAGTAAATGTATGGGCAGCATTATGGAAATGCTCTGAAGAATCCAATAATGCTTTTGATGGGATACAGCCTACGTTTAAACAGGTACCTCCAAAAGTTTTATATTTTTCGACCACTGCAGTCTTTAAACCTAACTGAGCACAACGGATTGCGCCTACATAACCGCCCGGCCCTGAACCGATAACAACGACATCGTATTGCATAATTTCTTGATAATTTTGATTGCCCAAATGTAGGGAAAAAAGGCGGAAAGCTGAAAGTGTATTAGGCAATTATCAAACCCAGATCTGTTCAGGGTAAGGACCAAACAACTTACAGTAGGCCTTTACAAAGCCCAAAAGTCCATTGGTTTGATGAGCGTACAAAACATTTTACTTTGAACGTATAAAATGTTCTGGTAAACCCAAACCTAATGGACTAATGAACCGGTGAATTAATAATCAATTGCCAGTTGGCAGTTAATAGTTGGCAGTTAGCAATGATCGATGTAATAACCAATGATCAGATCACAATATTCAATAAATACGGTCGATAGAATCTACAAACCAAACGATGCTGATGCACTTAAAACTGAACCGCTCGAAGTACCTTCATCTTTCAGTTCGCCATCTACATAAATCTGGGCTTTTAATGTTGAGCTGGCATTCGCACCTGTTGCTCCAGCGGCAATATTTAATGAAATGGTTCCTGCAGGCACCGTAATTTCAGGGCTGCTCCAAGTGGTTCCGCTCAGGCTTGTTGCGGTGGTAACCTTACCATCGTAACCGTAAACCACGGTGCTGATGTTACTGCCGGCAGACGCTACAAGTTTAAACACTACCTTGTGCGAACTTTTTGAAGGTGTTTCTGCATCGTCTTTTTTACACGACATTAAACCGGTTACCAGAACCATTGCAAAGAAAGAAAGTACAAATGTTTTAATTTTGATGTTTTTCATAATTAGACTTTAAAAAATAGAACTGCAAATAAACAAAGGTGTGTTTTGTTGTACAATAACCATAAAACAGCATTTTTTTCTACCTGAATTCAGGTATATTCTAATTTTAATTTCCGGTTGATAGATAAAGCGTGCATTTTTAGTTCAATGAAACATTATACCCTTCTACTTTTATTATTTATTTTTTGCCAGTTAAAGGGTAAAGCCCAGCTCCAGCCTGCCGATCAGCAATATACCGATAGCCTCAACCGGATTGTTAATGGGAATATGGCCGACAGTTTAAAAGCTATAGCGGGTTTTAAATTAACCGATTTCTGGGCAGAGCATGATAGCACAAAAGCCGTATCCTACCTGGCTAAGGCACGAAACCAGAGCAGGAAATATCCTCTCCTTTTTGCCAGATCGTACTGGTTCGAATCTTTGATTTACATTGAAAAAGATTATGGAAGGGCAGAAAAATTACTCATCCATGCCGATTCTCTGCTATTAAAGTTCAACACCAAATATGTTTACCGGTTAAGATCGATGGTTTGGCACAATTATGCCTTGGTACAACAACATAAAGACGATCTGAAAACTACGCTCGATATCCTCATTAACCGTGCTTTACCACTTTCCAAAAAAGCTGGCGACAAGGAATTTACAGGAACGGAGTATGTTTCTATCGGTACCATATTCACAAACATTGGTCAGTACGATAAGGCAGCGCCATACCTGCAAAACGGTTTGAAAGTATTAAAAGATGTAGGCCCCGATAAATATTATCTTTTAGTTAATGTATATATTTCCATATCGCAAAATTATTACCATCAAAAGAACTATGGCCAGACAAAAAAGTACCTCGACCTCGCTAAAATAGTGCTTGATAAATCAGACCACGTTCGGACAGGCTATCCAATGGATATATTCTGGCTCGATTATTATAAAAGCACTACCCGCTATTTTATCAACACCAAACAGAAGGAACTTGCCTTGTTCGATGCCGACAAAGCCATTAAACTGGCCGAAGAATTAAATGACAATTATACACTGCAGGAAATCGTGTTTGAAAAATACAGGGTTCTTTTTGAACAGAAAAAATTTGACCAGGCAAAAAAAACACTCTTACAGATCGTAAATCAGCCAGAAATAAATACCCTCGCTACCAATAAACTCAAATTAACCGAATCATTATCGGAAGTAAACTATGCATTGGGAAACATCGCAGAGGCATATCAGTTGCTCAAAAAAAGCAAATCGTTAAGCGACAGTTTGAACGAAAACAAAACCAAAGAAGAAATTAATGCTTTAGAGATTAAATATAAGAATGCCGAGAACCAGAAAAAGATTTCACACTTAAATGCAGAAAGACAGCAACATGAGATAATTATCAAAAAAAGTAAAACCACTGCCCTGTTGCTGGTTGCAGCATCTTTTTTTCTTTTGGTGATTATTGCACTTCTGTATTTTTATTTTAACGGTTATAAAAAACTTGCAGAACAGCGGGCCATCAACTACCAGCAAAAAGTAGCCGATCTGCAACAAAAACAGCAATTGGAAATTAGCCGGGCCATGCTTAATGCTGAAGAAAAAGAAAGAAACAGGGTAGCGCAAGATCTGCACGATGGACTTGGGGGCATGTTATCGGGCTTAAAAATCAATTTATCCAACTGGGCCAAACACAGTGAGATGCAATTGCATGATGTAGAATTACAGCGTATCGTTCAGCAGCTTGATAGTTCAGTTACCGAGTTAAGGCATATTGCAAGAAATATGATGCCACAAACATTGCTAAAATTCGGTCTGGAAGTTGCACTAAAAGACCTGGCAGAATCTGCAATGGGCAATAATCTGCATATCGATTTTCAGGCACTGAACATTTCAAAAAATATTGCACTTGAAGAACAGATCATCATTTACCGCATCGTGCAGGAAATCCTTACCAATACCTTAAAACATGCCCATGCAAATGAGGTAGTTTTACAGTGCAGCGAAAATGAAAAACATTTTTATATCACCGTCGAAGATAATGGGATTGGTTTTGATACTTCAACCGATAAAAAAGGAATGGGAATAGAAAACATCAAAAACAGGGTAGCCTATCTTAAAGGAAGTTTAGAAATCGATTCACAACCTGGTAACGGAACCAATATTAACATCGAAATCCCCATTAGTTATGAATAATATGATCAGATTGGCAGTTGTAGATGATCATCCGATCGTAATCCAAGGCATTGTATCGCTCATCAACAATTTAGATAACATGAAGGTGGTAGGTAGTTTTCAAGCAGGAAACGAACTGATTTCTTTTTTAGCCAGCAATAAGCTCGACATTGTACTGCTTGATATTATGCTTCCCGACATTAATGGCATCGAACTCTGTACCCAGGTTAAAAGACTATCGCCAGCTACCGTAGTAATTGCCATTAGTAACCATACTGAAAGAAGCATTATTATGCAGATGCTGCAAAATGGTGCCAGCGGTTATATCCTAAAAAATGCTTCGGTAGAAGAATTAAAAAACTGTATCGAAACTGCGCTTAACGGCGAACTGGCTTTTAGTAAAGAAGTGATAGAAATTATTGCCAAACCATCCGTTAACGATTTAAAAGGGCGTGCAAAATTCACAAAACGCGAAAAGGAAATCCTTCGATTAATTGCCCAGGGTAAAACAACCGCCTGCATAGCCGATGAACTTTTTTTAAGTCCGCTAACCATAGAAACCCACCGCCGCAACATGATGCAGAAACTCGATGTTAAAAACTCTATCGAGCTCATCAATCTTGCCACAGAACAGTTATTAATTTAAAAGCCAACAACCACATCACAACGGCCAATGGCCAATAAACTAATGACTAATGGACCAATGACCAATAGACTAATGACCAATGAACCAATGACTAATGAACAATGAACCAATGAACTAGTAAACCGATCTAAACTCCCTGTCCGAAAGTAAGCAAATTGCTATCGGGGTCGAGCATGGCAAATTCTTTCTGCCCCCAGGGTTTGGTCTGCAAACTTCCTTCGGGATGAATGCTTTGTCCAGTATCCAGCATCCATTGATATAATCCTTCTATATCATCTGTACGGATATAAACCTGCCCATAATTTTCTTTAGGATCGAGTGCTTCGAATAAAAAAAAGTGGATCTGTACATGGTCTTTTTGCACTATCAAATAGTCTCTAAAGTCGGTAGCGCCAATATCATTAAAACCTAATTTATTGACGTAAAAATTGCGGGTTACTGCCTTATTGCGCATAGGCAGTTTAGGGTTGATTTCTGTAAGCATATCTTTTTTATTTCAAAAATGAACATTTTTCTAAAAAACAGCACTTGATCGAAATCAGGAAATTTACTGTTTTGCCCTAACCCGGCTAAGGGTTTCGGCACTCATCTTAAGATAGGAAGCAATCATTTTAACCGGGAAAACCTGCACAATGTGCGGTTTAACACTTTTGATATAACTATATTTTTGGTCGGGATTTAATGCATTATCAAAAAGGAAGGTGCGGTGGTTGGTTTGGTCGAAAATCCTGGCCAGCGCCAAAAAGGATTGCGATTGGGCAATAAGGCTGTGCAGGTTATTTAAACTTAATTCGAGCACTTCCGATTGCTCAAAGGCTTTTATGGTTGTATCGGATGGTATCTGATTGATCAGGCTGGGATGGTTGAACATCCACTCCTTTGGTAAGTGCAGATCGATAATGTTTTCCGTTTCTCCTGTAGAATTGAATTGAAAAAAAGATCCCGACAAAATAAAATAGACCGATCTACAGATTTCACCCGCCTGCAAAAGTACGGTACTTTTATCGAAGGACTTTTGTACGGTATGTTTTTTAAAAAGAAGTACTTCGCTAGCGGAAAACTGCCCAACACTATCTAAAATTTCCTGGGTCGACATTGCCTTAACTAAATTATTTTTGGAAAATAGAATTGCCTCTTACAATTGTAATTATTTTAAACATCAACATGCTATACAAAATCATTTTTTTTCGGGTTGAGATTTGATCTTATTGAGCGTTACAGCCAATTGCCAAAAAAAAGGCCAGTATTTCTACCAGCCCCCCAATCACTAACAAATTATTTAACCTCTATTTCTCCAGCTCGGCCTTTACCTCTTCTGCAACTTTTTTCAAACTTAAAAAGCCTGTTCCAACCTTTACAAAGGTGATGGTCACTTTTATTTTGCCCTCACTCTGCACGGCATTTGCATCGGCAACAAAATAATCGGCTTTAGACATGGTGGTGCGGATGGCATTGAGCGAATTTTTTTGAACGCCATTGGCCGAAATAAATTTCTTCTGTAACAGAATCATCTTTACGGCATTAAGTGCCTCTTCTATCGTTTTCTGTTTTGCAGTTACCTCAATTACTATTGGATCTTTGTGTTTCAGTGCAAAAGAATATTTGGGCAACATACTTGCCACAAAAATCAATAGGGATAGCGGGAATGATTTAATTTGGTTTTTCATTTTTCAATTGTTTTAATATAATAACAGGTTATTGAACCAACGGGAACGAGATAGATGATCTGTATTCACTTAAAATTTAAAAGCGATGCCAAGATTTAAAAATGAGAGACTTTCGTAGCCTAACTCGGAGTATATAGCGGTGCTTGATCCGAAATAATATTTTGCTCCCGCATAAAGCCCAAACCCAAAGCCGCTTGCCGTGCCCGTAAAAGAACCTTGATTATCGCTTACACTTACCGTAACGTAACCCAGGCTGGTTCCACCATACAGATCGAATTTTGGGCTTAGTTTAAGCAGTTCGTTAAAATGGTACGAACCCCTGGCACCGATGTAAATGGCACTTTCTTTAAAGGTATAATTGAAACCTGCATCGTATTTGGCGCTTGCATAAGATAACTGTCCGCCTACACTAATGGCATCCGATACGCCCCTTTCATAACTGATGGATGGATTAACAGGAAGCGACGATTCATAACCGGATCCGAAAAACGGGCTACCAATACCCACACCAACATTAAAGAGGTTATTGCCCTTGGTAAAAGATGATTTAGACTGGGCCATGCCATCTATAGCACCCAGTATCAATACCGCAATAAGAAGTAACTGTTTTTTCATTTTTATTTTTTTAGGTATAGCATCATGTTTATAGAGTTTACAAAGCCAGTCTGTAACATCAAGCGCTACAAACCGGCAATTGCTCAACTCAGATTAATTTAATAGGTATAGGTTTGGGCAAATACATCGGTGGTAAATGTTTTACTTATTGATGTCATAGCAGTTCCATTAACTATTGGGTCTATTTTTACGGTAAAAGTATGATTGGCTGTTCCGCTATTTCCGCCGAGCGTAAAGCCCATTTGAAATATAGGTTGGCTTGATTCTACCACTACACCGCTTGATTTGGTTATTTGCGCTTTGGTAAGTTCTACGCTATATTGATTGCTTTGTACCACACCATCAACTTTCATTGTGGTTTTTACATTGGGATCAGCCGGTGTACCCACAAATCTAACTTCAATAACATCTGCTGCTAAAACCCCTGTGGCCTTAACTGTAAACTTGTATGTTTTTCCTGTTAGATCAAAATCGCCATCATCTCCTTTATGCGTGCATCCGGTTAAACTTAATATGCCCACCATACAAAAGCATATCATTAAACTTAATTTTTTCATTGGTATTTATTTTCTTCATTAGCCTACTCTTAGCTACAGTTTTCGGCATCCCTGGTTATCTGTTACCAAAGTTACTTTCATTAAACAGGGCGCATATAGCGATAAATAGCCATTTATTCATATAGCTATTTCTAGCTATATTTTGTGTTTTTTTTAACTTAAATTAGATTATCATATCAAAATGAATGCGGTTACTTTCAGAATGGCAACAGTAATCAACAATGTTTAAATTATGAGAAAATTGCTTTTATTATGTTTGTTGTGGATACTGGCAGGTTTGCCGGTTTTTGCACAGCTTCCGGCAACAGATAAGCAATTCCCCGATAGTTTATTGCAGCTTATAAAAACCACGCCAAACGATAGTATTAAATCGAGGCTCTTTTTTAGGTTATCCGATTACTGGTCTAAAATAGATTCGGCAAAAGCTCAGAACTGCCTTGCCAGCGGATTACACTTTGGAGCGAGATATCCATATATAAAAGCATTATACTTTTATTACCAGGGGAGGGTATACATGCCCACCAACCCACAAAAAAGCGAACAGCTATATATTATGGCCGATAAAAAGCTATCTGAGTTTAACAGCAAAGAAACGTTTTTAATCAGGGCCAAATGTTGGGGCAGCTATGCTAACTTACAGCAAAAAAAGGACAATGAAAGTTTGATGATTGATATTCTGATCAATAAGGTGATCCCTTTGGTCAAAAAATCTGGAAACATGGAATACCTGGGCAAATACTATAGCGATCTGGGACTGGTGTTTGGGAATATGCAACAGTACGATAAAGCCGAAAAATATTACCTCACAGCCATATCAATTTTAGAGCAGACCAAACTTACAGACCATAGCATTTTATTCCTGGTATATCTGTATACGATTAAAGCATATTTATATGATGAAAAGATACCCCTCACAAAAAGCATATTAATAAAGGCCAAGAATATTTTACCAAAGTGCCAAACGCCCATAAACAACATCGAATATTATTGGGTAGCAGCGATGTACAACAGATCAATAAAATCTTACAACAAGGCCATTGCCTGCATTGATTCCGGTATGCAGCATGCAAAACAGATTAATAAGCCTTATTATAAAGAAAAGTTAAATTCAGAAATGGTTAACATACTCACGGCCAAGGGCGATTTTAAAAAGGCTGCAACCGTTCTGGAATCTTTAATAGAGCGTCCGCAATCAAACTACTCCATTAATTTATTAAACTACTACAAAGAGATAAGCCGGGTTTACGATACCTTGGGCAACAGTAAAGCAGCCTATAAATGGCTAAAACAGTATTCCAGGCTAAAAGATAGTTTAACCGAAGTTGGCACTTCTACTAAAATAAATGCGTTAGAAATCAAATTCAAAACAGCCGAAAACCAGAAAAAAATAGCACAGCTCAATACGGCCAACCAAAAAGCAAATTTATCAGCAAAAAACAGCCGCCTGCTAAACTGGTTATTGGGCGTAATCAGCCTGTTAATCCTATCGATGTTTATTTTCGGGGCATATTACTACCTTAACCAGAAAAAACTTTTAACGCAGAAAGAAGAAATCAGGATTACCAACGCCATGCTGCAGGGCCAGGAAACAGAGCGGTACCGGGTAGCAAGAGATCTGCACGATGGTTTAGGCAATATCCTCGCCGTAGTAAAGTTTAACCTATGGCAATTTGCAAAAGAAAACCCCGCCGCCGAGCTTACCGAAATTACCCAGCAACTGGATCATTCGGTAAACGAGCTGAGGCGCATTGCACACGACATGATGCCCGAAATGTTATTGAACATAAGCCTGGAAGCTGCCCTTAAAGATTTATGCGAATCAATTACAAACGACAAACTCGAAGTTCACTGTCAGTTTATCAACATCAAAAACAACATCCCACAACCTACCCAGATTGCCATTTACCGCATTGTGCAAGAGCTGCTCACCAACGTGGTAAAACATGCCAATGCCCAAAGCGTACTGTTGCAGTGCACCCAGAATAAACAGATTTTTTTTATTACCCTCGAAGATGATGGCAAAGGTTTTGACCCTGAGATAAAAAATGAAAAAACAGGCATCGGTTTAAGCAACATCAAAAGCCGTGTAGCTTATTTAAACGGGAAAATGGAAATAGCACAGCGCACAAACCAGCCTGGCACCTCAATAAATATAGAACTAAATGTTAAAGCCTAAACCAACACTGGTACTTGTAGATGATCATCCCATTATAATAGAGGGATTAACCAAATTATTGGGCAAAAATGACAGATTTGACATCGTAGCTAGCTTTACACAAGGCAATCAACTGCTGGCCTATATCAAAAAAAACACTGTCGATGTGGCATTGGTTGATATTATTTTACCCGATATAAACGGTATGGATCTGTGCAAAGAAATAAAAAAGATAGCACCCGGTACCATTGTAATTGCATTAAGCAACCACCAGGAGCGGAGTGCCGTTACCAGGATGTTAGAAAATGGGGCCAATGGCTATATCCTTAAAAACGCATCAATTGATGAAATCGGCAACTGTATCAACGAAGCATTGGAAGGTAAGATTACGTTTAGCAAGGGGATTAGTGATATCATTTTGAAAACCCCTTTTAAAACCAAGTGGACTTTTGTAAAATTAACTTCAAGAGAAAGCGAAATCCTGAAATTGGTAGCACAGGGACTTACCGCTTCCAGAATTGCAGAAAAGCTTTTCCTAAGTAAATTCACAATAGAAAACCATAAAAAAAACCTTTTACAAAAACTACAGGCTAAAAATATAGCAGAACTCATCAGCAATGCTTCGGATAAGGGGCTTCTGTAAAGCAGAAAACTAATCTGCTTTACCCTGAAAATCAAATAACCAAATAGTAAAAGATGAAATCAACACACACACTTATCTTTTTTGCATTGCTTATCCTTTGTCAAAATTTATGTGCACAGGATCCGGCTAACAACTCGAAAACAGCTTTTATTGATAGTTTGATTAAAAAGAAAATGGACGATGCTGGTATCGTGGGGATGGCATCGGCCATTATCATAAACAAGAAGCTGGCTTGGGCCCGTGGCTATGGTTATGCCGACCGCGAGAATAAAACATTATTCACACCTTCTACCATCATGAATATTGGATCGATCAGCAAAACTTTTACGGGCGTGTGCATCATGAAAGCGGTAGAAGAAGGAAATGTATCTCTGGATGAAGACATCAATCACTACCTGCCCTTTAAGGTGATCAATCCCAATTATCCCAATCAGAAAATTACCCTTCGCCATTTAGCAACCCATACTTCCGGCCTGGCCGACCGTTATCCCTTTTATGAAGACAGCACCTATTTTTACGGTAAGGCCAGGCCAGTGCCTTTGGACAGCTTTTTAAAGGATTATTTTTTAGCGGGCGGTAAATACTATTCGAAAGATAATTTCTTAAATGCAAAACCCGGATCAAACTACGAATACAGTAATATAGGAGCAGGTTTGGCAGGCTATATTATTGAACGCAGAACCGGTAAAAAACTGAACGCTTACGCCAAACAGCACATCTTTAAACCTTTAAAAATGAAAAACTCAGGATGGTTCCTGAATGAGGTTGACACACAGAAACATGCGAAACTCTACCTAAAGGACGGGGATACCATTAAAAAGATACCATGGTACGAAAACATAACATATCCAGATGGCGGTGTGAGGACGTCGGTAAATGAATTATCTGCTTTTTTTATCTGTTTACTGAACGAAGGAAATTATAACCATGTTCATATATTGAAAAAGGAAAGTGCCGATGAAATGCTCCGCTTTCAATTTACTGCATCCAATAAGCCAGAAAACATACAGTTAACCAAACTCAATTCTGGTATTTTCTGGGCCACTAAGCTTGGCGCTACCAGAATGGGGCACAACGGATCGGACCCAGGCGTAAGAACATTTATGTTATCAGATTTATCCAAAGAAATAGGCGTAGTACTATTTTTTAATACCTCGCTCAGTGAAAAGGAAGAGTCGAAATTTTTCGACATCTATACTACAATCTATAAATATGCCGGCGAATTAAAAAGCCAGCACAAATAAATATCCTACCTTAGTTATTCAATATCAAATACAATAAATGTATCTGTGAAATTCCGTTAAGAAATTAAATCACTCCCTTTTGCAGCATAAAGTCTTTCGCATTTGCAAAACTTAGAAAAAGCTCATCGGCTATTTTCAGTTTCTGGTGCGCCTGTACATTATTTTGGATGGCATAGCAGGTAATGCCGGCCGCCAAGGCCGATTTTACACCGTTAAGCGTATCTTCAAAAACAATACATTCTTCTTTGGCAATACCCAGGCGCTCCACACATAGGTTATAACTTTCAGGATCGGGCTTCGATTTACTTACATCTGTCCGGGTTATAAACAAGCTGAAATACTTGGCCAGGCCGTTACGCTCAAAAACAGCTTCAACATCCATTTTAGGGCTGGCGGTAACAACCGCAAGCGTAAGCCCCTTTTCGTAAGCAAATTTGATAAACTCCAATGCAAAGGGCATTAATTCAATATCAGTAGTCCTGAATCCGTCGAAAGTTATTTTTTCCCTCCTATTGATAAAGCTTTCCAGTTCTTCTGCTATCTTGTACCGGTTTACAATTGTTTTTGCGTTATTCGGCAAGGGGATCCCGGCGTAATTCGTTAACCAGTCTTTAAAATCGAGTGTTATTTCGTATTCCACTAAAAACTTGTTCCAACAATCGAAATGAAACTTTTCCGAATCGATTAATGTTCCATCTAAATCGAAAAGCAATGCTTTAATTTTACTCATTATAAATTTTAATAGGATTTGGTTTATGGCATTACCTCGAACATAAAAAACTGCTGAACCTGCGACTTTGAAAAATTATTGTCCACACAGAAGATTAAAGACTGGTGTCCGTTTGGCAGTTTAGGGCCAAAGGTTACGCCCTCAAAATTATCGATATGTTTATTTAAGGTGTCAAAATCGAAAAGCAGTTTCTTGGTTAAGGGCCTTGGTGGGTTCTTTACAAAAGATGTATTATTAATTTCATTTTCTGCACCGCTGAGATCAACCAGATAAAGTTTTAAAAAGGTATGGTCATCGTGCCCTTTTGCCCAGGCCCGCTCCATTACCAGAAGTGTATGGTCATTAACCGCCAGTATTTCAGAAATGCCATTCACATTCCAGTCGTTATCAACGGTAGGTTTAACCGGCAGCTCGCCCAGATTATAGGCATATTGGGCAACATTCTTTTTCGTAGCCACATCGAACTTCAGAATACGGGTTAAGGCCTTATTGTATCCAAAAGAAGCTTGTGGTCCATCCTCGTAGCGAGGCTCTTCTAAACTGGCATATACAGTTTTGTAACCATCTGCATAAGTTAAACCTTCGAACAGTGCATTTTTACGCGGGCCGTTTTCGGTTTTCGTAAAATGAAATCCTTTGGGTAGCGGGATGGTATCCAAAAATTTACCTTCGGTAGAAATAAAGGTTAAGCCCGGCTGAACCAATGTGGTATCGCCATTTTTAAAAAGCCTTTCTCCCTCACTGCTCCAAAGCAACTGATGGGTTAAGGGGTTATAACGAACGGATTCGCCATCTGGTTTAACACTTTTATCGGTACCATATTTAGGATAGGGTTTTCCGTTTTCCTGCAGCATATAAGTTAGCCCGGTTATACGCACAGTATCAATCTTATTTTCTTTAACGTCAATCTGCGCAGTATAAATTCTGGCTGCACTAAACTGCGATGGATCATCACTGATCAAATAATACAGGTTTTGCCTTACATCATAATCAATACCCGATAAGCCACCAACCGCCGTATTCTGGAATGTTGAATTTAAGGGCAGGATATATTCATCTAAAAACTTAACAGACGAAATGCTTGTTTCATTTTGCTTTGCAGCATATTTTGTTGCCGAACAAGAAGAGAGCACAACGGCAAAAAAAGCATAAATAATAAGCAGTTGAGATACAGGTTTCAAATCGGAATATTTAGGCTGTAAAAGTATCGATTTTTGAGCGTCTGCAATATGCGTCACCCTGAATTTATTTTCTGTGGTGTCGGATGTTTCCATCCGATACTGCTCCATAACACATCCTATGCGCTCCACATGAACAATCTTTTTGCCATAAATAAGAACAGACTTTTTGCCACGGAAACACAGATCAGCACAGAAAAATTTTCTGTCGTGTCGGATGGTACCACCCGGCACTGATCGATAAACTGATATATCCAACAAACAAAACGAGGCTGTCTCAAAATATTGAGATGGCCTTTTTTACAATTTTTGAACTTTGTGGTATCTTCCTATTGTACGGAGTTAATTTGGATATCTAGGTCGAATATTTTTTGAGGTTGCGCGAAAACAGCTTTTTTAGGCTGCTTTTTTTCTAATGTTTTGTGCAATTGCCAATAATCCCCATTCTATGGCTACTTTTTCTTTTCCACGGAGCATAAAGCGGCGGAACCCATGGTTCTGTTTGATATTCCCGAATACAGGTTCAACATCATGGCATCTCTGCTTTCGCATTTCAATTCCCCTTTCACTGTTGAGGAGCAGGTATGCTTTTTCTTTATGCCGCTTTAGATTCTCATTAACCTCTATGATCCTATTTCCCTGAGATTTATGGCAGGCTCCATTGAGTGGACAGGTAGCGCAGTTCATTGCCTGGTATCTTTTGCTTGTCTGTTCAAAGCCGGTACTTGTTTTTCGCTTGCTATCACCGATATAATGCATTTTCTGTCCCATTGGACATATATAACAATCCTGCGCCTGATTGTAGAATAACCTGTCCTGGGCAAATGGCTTTTTATTAAGATGGGTTTGATTTTGCTCTTTATCAAACATGCCGTATTTCACATAAGCTTCAATCTCATCCGCTTCCAATAGCTCATAATTTTCTTCACTTCCATACCCTGCATCGGCAGTAATGGTCTTAAGTGTTTTTCCAAAGCTAGCCTCATGCTGTTCCAAATGGGCTTTTAATGTCGTGGTATCGGTAGGGTTGGGATGGATGGTGTAATTTACGATAAACTGGTTGGAGGTTGATATCTGAACATTATATGCTGGCTTAAGTTGTCCGTTCTGCATATGGTCTTCCTTCATCCGCATAAAGGTTGCATCTTTATCGGTTTTACTAAAGCTGTTTCGCTCACCCAGAATTTTTTCTTTTCGTTCATATTCGGCTATCTTTTCAGGATATTCACGGGTTACATATTTCAGCTTCGCTTTTACCTTTTTGTCCAGATCCGATCTTTCCGATAATACAGCATTAAGCGTATCCACGGTCTGTTGCACTTTTTCCGTGTTGATATCTGTAAAATCCGGTGGTTCAGGTAAGCTATCTTCTGCCTTGGCGACGCTTTGGGCATATTGCCAGATGTCACTCAGCGATTTTTTCATCTTTTCCTTATTGGTCTGGATGGCTTTTTTCCAAACAAAGGTGTATTTATTAGCATTAGCTTCTATCTTGGTGCCATCTGTATAAACCTCCTCAATGCTCAGCAGTCCTTCTGCTGCCAACAGTTTTACCACTTCCTCAAATACACTGCGAAGCGCATCCTTAAGGCGAACACCCCGAAAACGGTTAATGGTATTGTGATCAGGGTAACTCATTCCGCTCAGCCACATAAAATTGATGTTCTCTTTACAGGCCACCTCCAGCTTTCGGCTACTATAGATATTGCTAACATAGCCATATACCAAAACCTTTAACAGCATTTGTGGGTGATAGCTTGAGGCCCCTTTGATCTTGTAAGACTTCAATAAACCCTGGATGTTGATTCGGTTGATGACATTGTCTACAATACGAACAGGATGGCCTTTTGCAACAAGTTCATCCAAAGTAGGCGGAATGGCCATAATCTGGTCTTGAAAATAGGGCTTAAAAACTGGTTTTTGGACTGGCATAAATCTTAAATATCTATACTTAAATATCTGAAATTCAGATAAATAAAACAAATAAATAACTCAAAAAAGTTAATTCTTTATCCACAAAAAAAGGCTGCCTTTTTGAGACAGCCTCGCTCAGTATAAATGATAAAAAATGTTTAAAACAACTTACCAATAACACGATAGGTAATATTTGTTCCGTCTACTATTTCTTCATAGTACACATCATCAGGCGAAACAAAATACTTTTCGTTTTTAATGGTTACCTCTCTGCAGCCCTCTGGCAACTGGTTGATAATATCGCCGATGTTATGCGTATCAACCGGGCCATCTGTAGTGTTTAAGATCCCGTCTTTTCCAGCTACCACATATACCGGTTTGCCATCGGCATTTTCTTTTTGCGTATAATAAACGCCTTTGTATTCGTAATAATCAACACCATTAATGGTAACCAAGTTGGCATCCGATGGCAAGTTTGGAACCTCAGCTCCTACTGGCGGGGTTACCACCTCGTACTGATTGTTGTTCTGTTGGTAAAATAATCCGCCCGAATAGTAAAACTGGTTGGCTCCGTAATAAAAAGGATAATAGCCATAAGGCAGTACACCGATCCTAAAGCCTAAAAATGGTCTGTAAAAATTGTAATAACTATAATATGGGCGATAATAAGGCCTTCCGTAACCCGGCCTGTAAGCATAACCCGGCCTGCCATATCCCGGGCGGTAACCTGGCCTGTTATAGCTGTAGTTCGGCCTCGAAAAGCGGCCGCCATTGCCTGGCGCATAACTGCCCCTGCTTGGGGCCTGCATAGATGGCTGCCGGGAAATTGAACCTCCACCTCTTGATGAGCCTATAGAACCAGATCTGCCACCTCCCGAAGAGCCCCCGGCCCTACTTGGTCTTTGTGCCGAAACAGTTTCGATACTCAAGGTTGCAATCATCGCTGCTGCAGCGAAAACAACCAATCCTTTATTGAATAACCTATTCATTTTTTTGTGTTTATCTTGATTATCTATATGACGGTGAAAAAGCTTAAAAGATTATCCCTTAACACTATTTAACTAAATTTTGATAAAGTGATGACTAATGCTTTTCTATTTACTAACAAACCTTTTACGGGCTGTTTTTTCTAATCAGTCGTTAATCCGCTATATTTAAATTTTATTCCTAAAAACTAGCTTAAATGAACTTTACCAGATTTTTCAGTCTCCTCATTTGTCTGTTTCTTTCTAACCAATTGTTGGCTCAGCAGAGCGATTCGGCATATGTTAGAGAAAACTACACTAAAATAGAACGCCAGATCCCCATGCGGGATGGAGTTAAACTATTCACTTCCATCTATATACCCAAAAATCAAACCAAAAAATATCCATTTTTAATTAACCGTACGCCCTACACCGTTGCGCCTTATGGCGAAGATAAATACAAGCTCAGTTTGGGCAATTTCCCGGCCATGATGCGCGAAGGCTTTATTTTCGTTTACCAGGATGTTCGCGGCCGCTGGATGAGCGAAGGTACCTTTGCCGATATCCGCCCGCAAACCACCAAAAAAGGTAAATCGGCTATTGATGAAAGCACCGATACCTACGATACCATTGATTGGCTGGTTAAAAATGTAAAAGGCAATAACGGCAATGCCGGAATTTATGGCATTTCATACCCTGGCTTTTATTCTACCACATCATTGCCAAATGCACACCTTGCACTTAAAGCCGTTTCGCCACAGGCACCGGTTACCGATTGGTTTATGGGCGACGATTTTCACCACCGCGGAACCTTATTTTTAATGGATGCCTTTGGTTTTATGGGTACCTTTGGCGTTCCGCGCCCTAAACCCATTACACCTGATAAAGGCCCTAAAGGTTTTCAGTTCCCGATTCAAGACAATTACCGCTTTTACTTAGAAGCAGGATCGGTTAAAAACCTTAAAGACAAATATTTTGTAGACAGCATTAAATTCTGGAACGATTTATTTAAGCACCCAAACTTGGATACCTTTTGGAAAGCACGTTTAATTACTCCGCACTTAACTAACGTAAAACCGGCGGTTATGGTGGTTGGCGGCTTTTTCGATGCCGAAGATGCTTATGGAACATTTGCTACCTACAAAGCAATAGAGAAACAAAATCCTGGTGCCAATAATATTTTGGTGGCCGGTCCTTGGTTTCACGGTGGCTGGGTACGCAGCGATGGTTCTTACCTCGGCGATATCAACTTTGGTAAAACCACCAGTATCGATTATCAAGAACAGTACGAACTCCCGTTCTTTAAGCATTATTTAAAAGGTGAAGGAGATTTTAAGCCTGCCGAAGCCAATATTTTCGTAACCGGAAGCAACGAATGGAAAAAATTCAGTTCTTGGCCACCTCAGGATATAGAAAGCAAAAACCTGTATTTACAGCCTAACGGAAAACTTGGTTTCGAAAAAGTAGGCCGTACCGATAGCTGGGATGAATATGTAAGCGACCCGAATAATCCGGTACCTTATCAGGACGGTATCCAGGCCAAACGCACGCGCGAGTATATGATAGACGACCAACGCTTTGCGGCCCGCAGGCCAGATGTAAAAACGTATCAAACCGACGCCTTAACAGAAGACATTACCTTAACCGGACCTGTTTTGGCCAATCTTGTGGTTTCTACCACCGGAACAGATGCCGATTACGTGGTAAAATTGATCGATGTTTATCCCGAAGATGCACCAAACCCCGAACCAAACCCTAAAAACCTGATAATGGGCGGTTACGAAATGTTGGTACGCGGAGAAATTATGCGTGGCAAATACCGCAACAGCTTCGAAAAACCCGAAGCCTTTGTACCGGGCACCATCACCAAAGTAAATTACCCATTGCCTGATGTGGCCCATACCTTTAAAAAAGGACATAAAATAATGATCCAGATCCAAAACTCCTGGTTCCCGCTGGCCGACCGCAATCCGCAGAAATTTATGGATATCTACCAGGCGGAACCGGGCGATTTTCAGAAAGCCACACATAAGATCTATCACGATGTGCACAACAGTTCGTTCATTACCGTTTCGGTGTTAAAATAAAGATAAAAGTCGGCGCCCGTTTCTAACGGGCGCGTAAATAGCCAATCGTATCGTACGATTAAAAGAACAAGCAAAAATGAAAAAACTACTCACCATACTCGGTCTGGCACTTGTTGTAAGTACTGCAAATGCACAGCTACTGGGCAAAAACCAGGAAAACTCCAGGGCCGATAGCCTCCGCGGCTCACTTAGCCCTTTACGCACCTGCTACGACATCAATTATTACCACCTGGATGTGAAAATCGATATCGACCAAAAATCAATTACCGGGAGCAACGAGTTTGTTTTTACCGCCACACAGGATTTCAGCAAATTACAATTCGATCTTTTCGACAACCTGAAAGTAGAAAAAGTGGTTTACAAAGGTGCCGAGTTATCTTTTAAACGCGAATACAATGCTGTTTTTGTAACCTTTCCTAAAGCCGTAAAAAAAGGCAGTAAAGATAAATTCACCGTTTTCTACTCAGGAAATCCCGTAATAGCAAAAAACCCACCCTGGGATGGCGGTTTTATCTTCAAAAAGGATACTGCAGGCAATCCTTTCGTTTCAGTAGCCTGCCAGGGTTTTGGCGCCAGCTGCTGGTGGCCAAACAAAGACCATCAAAGTGATGAGGTAGACAGTATGCTCATCAGCATTACCATACCAAAAACCTTACAGGAAATCTCTAACGGAAAGCTGAGAAACACAGTTGATAAAGCCGATGGCTACAAACAGTACAATTGGTTTGTTGCCAACCCAATCAATAATTACGATGTTACTTTTTACATCGGCAAATATGCCCACTGGCAGGATAGTTACGATGGCGAAAACGGTAAACTGAGCATTGATTACTGGGCACTACAAACCGACAGCGCAAAAGCACGCCCACATTGGGATGCCGATGTTAAGCGCATGTTAAAATGTTTCGAATATTGGTTCGGACCTTACCCATGGTACAAAGACGGTTATAAACTGGTACAGGCACCGCATTTGGGCATGGAACACCAAAGTGCCGTAGCTTATGGCAACCAGTTTAAGCAAGGATACCTCGGCAGAGATTTAAGCGGCAGCGGACATGGTTTAAAATTTGATTTTATTACCATCCACGAAAGCGGACATGAGTGGTTCGGCAACAACATTACCGCAAAAGATATTGGCGATATGTGGGTGCACGAAGGTTTTACCAATTACTCTGAAGTGTTATTTACCGAATGTACCGAGAATAAAGCTGCTGCAGATGAATACGTAACCGGACTGCAGAAAATCATCCACAACGATATCCCTGTTATTGGCCCATATGGCGTAAATAAAGAAGGTTCGGGCGATATGTACCCTAAAGGTGCAAACCTGATCAGCACCATCCGCCAGCTCATTAATAACGACGAAAAATTCAGGCAGATTCTCCGTGGCTTAAACAAAACCTTTTACCATCAAACGGTAACCACCGCGCAGATTGAAAATTACATTGCTAAACAAAGCGGCTTAAAACTGGACAAGATATTCGATCAGTACCTCCGTTATACCAAAATACCCACTCTTGAATATAAGATAAACAATGGAACCTTATCTTACCGCTGGCTCACCGATGTTAAAGGATTTGATATGCCTGTACGTGCAACCCTAAAAGCAGGCACCTACACATTAATTAAACCAACAAACGACTGGAAAACCATTAAAGTTGATACCAGCATCAATGCTGATAACTTTAAACACGATCCATTGTTTTATGTTAACTTAAAAAAGGGGTAATTGTTGAAACAGTTAACGAGCAGTCAAGTTTTTAAAAACTTGACTGCTCTGCTTAAAAGCCATTAAATTTTCAACTTATGCAACTTTTAAGCAAAACCACCGTCTTATATTAAAAAGTCATTATTCGTCTAAAAAAAATAAAATCTATAACCATGAAAAAAGTATTTGCAATATTATTCGCATCCTTAACATTAACCGCTAGTATACATGTAAGTGCAAAAGATAAAACCCATATCAATGCATCAAAATACAATAGCGATGAAAGAGAGGTGGCTAACTTTAGTTCTGTAGCAGGTGCAGGCCCAATCAACATCATCATCACTTTAGGCTCAAAAGCAGGTTGCCGCCTGGAAGGTGATGCAGAAGCCATTGCCAGCATTGTAACTGAAGTTAAAGGAAATGCCCTTATTATCCGTCCGCAAACCAGCATTACCAGTTGGTCGAGAAAATACGAAGACAAAAAAATCACTGCTTACGTTACCGCAACTTCATTAAAGAGCGTAACCATGAATGGATCTGGAGGAATGACGGTAAACGGAAAAGTTAATGCCGGAGATTTTGCTGCAGTATTAAGTGGCTCTGGCAGCATTAAAGTAAATGTAGACGCTGATAATTTTAGTGGCGTAATCAGCGGTTCGGGTTCCATCAACATCACAGGTGGTGCAGATCATGCCAAAGTAGTGATCAGCAGTTCGGGTACCTTTGCCGGCAAAGCGTTCAGTGTAAAAACATTATCCACCACCATTAGTGGCTCTGGAGCAGTTAACATCGCGGTAGACGAAAGCATCAGTGCCGTAATCAGTGGATCAGGAAGTGTAAACTATTCCGGAGACCCAAGCATCAGCAAAACTGTTATCGGCTCGGGAAGAGTGAGAAAAGTTTAAGATTAAAGCCAATAATCCTGGTTAGCTTATGTTAACAGGGAATTTGATACATACATTTTTATTGCGTTAACGATTGAAGCGGCATCCTTTTAGGCTGCCGGCCTGAGCGTTGTTGAAGGGCAGCCTAAAAGATATAGCGAAAAGCGTGTTAAAACGCCCAAATGATTATATCAATACCCGACCCCAGGTTAATGGATTACTTAAAGCCTTTTTACAGAAAACACCTGCGAGAAATTGCAGGTGTTTTTTTATGCCTAAATGTTTGTCATCACCTAATCCATCTCTTTAATTTGCAGTACAGCCAAGCCAGCCAAGAAGTCAAGTTTTAAAAACTTGACTTCTTTTATCAGCTCAATTAACCAACAATTGCGAAGATATTCGGGGCATTTTTGATTTGAAAATATTTTGAAAGGCAGATTCCCTGCTACTATTAATGTTAGCCCCGCTATCATTTCAAGTCCTCATCCGATGAAGAACCGGATTCCGGGCTTTCCATTCTATCGGGCTTAAGGAAGCAGGCCTGAGGAGAAACACATATAGAAAGATTAATTTTTAGGTTTAAACAATTATCTTCTTTTGTTAACAACTAATCCATTCTATTTAGTCATTAGGCCCCCACGAAGTCAGGTTTTTAAAAACTTCAATCTTTATTGGTCCATTAAACCGCTATATTCGTTTAACAACATCCCCTATCATGAAAAAACTAATTTTACTGCTTTCTTTAACCATTAGCCTAACTTCAGCCTATAGCCAAAAGCTCGATAAAAAATTTCAGCCACTGGTTACCGCCTTTATCAACTGCATAAAAAACAAGCAGGTAGAAAAATTAAGCACCAAAATCAATTACCCTTTAAACAGGGCCTATCCCATCCCCCCCATTAAAAACAAGGCCGAGTTTCTGAAAAGATATAAAGAAGTTTTCGACGATGAACTTAGCCAAAAGATCTCCAGTTCAAAACCATTAACCGACTGGGACGATGTGGGCTGGCGCGGCATCATGCTTTTAAATGGCGATGTATGGCTTGATTACGACGGAAAACTCTTGACGGTAACCGATAAATCGGCATTCGAAGCCAAAGAAAGAGCCAGGTTAATCGCACTGGAAAAAACAACCTTACATCCCTCCATCAATGATTTTGCCAATCCGGTACTCATATTCGAAACTGCGAAATACCGGATCCGCATCGATGATTTGGGAAAAATGAGATACCGTTATACCTCATGGCCCATAAAGAATAAAATGAGTGATAAACCGGCCCTGATTATTAAAAATGGTAACTGGACACCCGAGGGCAGCGGCGGCAACCACAACTATCAGTTTAAAAGCGGCGACTACCTTTATACTTGTTACATTACCGTAATGGGAGAAAAAGGCGCAGCACCCGCTACCCTTGTAATTACTAGAAGTGGTAAAGAAATTTTATCACAGGATGCAAAAAGAATGACTCCATAAACTTTGTAATGATGCTTAACCAAACCCTCAAAAAACTCTTTACCCGAGATTTAAACAAATTAAAATCCGAAATTGAAGCCTATACCAACGAATCGAATTTATGGGTCATAGATAAAAAAATCGCAAACTCGGCAGGCAACCTTTGTTTACACCTCATCGGAAACCTGAACACCTATATAGGTGCGGTACTGGGTAATAGCGGTTATATACGCAACCGCGAACTCGAATTCTCATTAAAAGACATTCAAAGGCAGCAGCTGATTAAAATGATCGAAGAAACCACAACAGTTGTTGCCGATACGCTTGATAAAATGACCATCCAACAGTTGGAAAGCGAATACCCCTTACTGGTATTTCAGGAAAAAACATCTACTGAATATTTTATGGTCCACCTCAGTACCCATCTCGCTTATCACCTCGGCCAGGTGAATTACCACAGAAGGTTGTTGGATAAAATATAAAGCTTAAAATTACATCCATGATGCAGCAAACATTTGCCTTAAAAGCTACCAACACATTCAAATCCGATGAATTGGTAATTGGACTGGCCGTTGGAGGTTCGTGGCTGAGCAATGAAATAGACGAATATTCAGACCTCGACCTGATCCTGGTTACCAAAGAAAAAGTATCAACCAATCTAGCTAAAATGCTCGCATATGCCAACCGCCTGGGCGATCTGATTTCTGCTTTTACAGGCGAACATGTTGGCGAGCCGAGGGTACTGATCTGCCTTTTCGATAATCCCCTGCTCCATGTCGATATTAAGTTTTTGACGCTTGATGAATTTGGACAGCGTGTAGAAAACCCTATGCCCCTGCTCGACCGTGATGGGCAGCTGCAACAAATCATCGATCAAACCAAAGCCCAGTTCCCTTACCCCGATTACCAGTGGATTGAGGACCGTTTCTGGACCTGGATGCATTATGCCCTTTTAAAAATCGGCCGTGGCGAATATCTCGAAGCCTTAGATTTCTTTGGCTTTTTAAGAATGGTGGTATTTGGCCCTTTGCTCCACATTAAAAACAAAAACCTGCCCAGGGGTGTACGCAAGGTAGAAACCCAGCTAAATACGGAAGATTTTAATCTATTAACAAGCACCATTGCCAACTACGGCAAAACATCCTTAATTGTTTCGCTTGAAAATTCGATCGGACTTTATAAACAACTTAGAATCGATCTTTTTGGCAGCGACATTAAACAAAACGAAAAGGCCGAAGCAGCAGTTATGCAGTATCTGGCAACGATAAAACGCAGCACTTAGCTTTATTTTCAAATCCGATGAATCATTGTCTTTTGTGCTATATCATTCCCCTCTTCCAGAGAGCCTGCTCCGGTATAACGGAGGGTGTCCGCAGGACGGGGTGTTTTAATGACTCACATGCGGATTAATACAAATATCCTTCCTAAGGCTTTATGCTTGTAAAAACTCTTCCCGCAGATTTAAGGAGATTTTCGCAGAGTTTGTTTTTGCTACAGAAATATCAATGTAAAACTCAGCAATTCAACTTATACCTGCTTACATTCAAGTTCTTTTAAAATCCGTTGACCTTTTAACAGTTTTCATTTAGTTTTTTACAGGTTTTGCTTATTTTTTTTAAACCTCGGTTTATGTTTTAACAACGTATTTTAATTTTATTGCACCCGCATTTAATCTTTTTTAAACCGCAGTTTATTTTTTAACAACATATTTTAATTTTATTGCACCCGCATTTAATCTTTTTTAAACCACGGTTTACCTTTTAACAACGTATTTTAATTTTATTGCATCCGCATTTAATCTTTTTCAAACCGCAGTTTATTTTTTAACAACATATTTTAATTTTCTTGCCACCGCATGTATCACTTTTTAACCTGTGGTTTATTTTTTTTAACCCGCATTTATTTTTACAACTATTTTGTTTTATTTTTTTTTAAAGTATATTTATGGTATTCAATCATGCGTAGTGGTATTATCCCCACCACACATATTGTTAAATCATCCCTGATAAATTGAAATGTTTTTTTTATCACTTAATAGATTTTACAATATGTTAGTTTTAAATGTAGGGCCAATATTCGTTGCGAGAGGTATCGATCGCCCATCTACCTTTCTTATTAAATCAGGTCTCAGTCCGCATTCGGCAAATTTTATTTTATATGGTAAAACCCGCTCCATTCGGTTAGATCATATCGAGAAATTATGTAAACTTTTAATCTGCGAACCCAGCGATCTTTTTGTGTGGTATCCGGATAAAAACGAGGCACTGGCCGATACTCACCCCATCAATAAACTGAAAAGGAAAGTTGCAGCAGAGAGTATCCAGCATCTGATTGCCGATATTCCATTTAAAGAGATCGCCGAAATTGCAGAAGCGCTAAAAGAAGAAAAGGAAAAACGAAATACCCTTAAAACAGAAAAGGAGGCCTAAACCTCCTTTAATATTCTTATCTGTTTATACTTCCTAAAACTGCACTCCAATCAACCACATATTTTCGATGTAGTTAATTTTCTGACTGGCCTTATCGTACTCGTCCCAGCCGGTGGTATGTACATTTGTTAAATTGGTAGCACCAAATTTGGTGGTATTCTGTAGATAAACGTTTTTCCAGACATAAAACTTAAGCCCGATTTTTGCCGAAACCCCATAGCCAGAAATGCTGAAGTGGTTGTTCCGGCCCTGGCCAAACAAACGCACATCCGAACGCGGCACCATCATTCCGCCACCTAAACCGGTTTCTAAAGTTAAAGAAGTATTGCCTCCTGGCGCAACCCAGATATCGTCGTAACGCTCAATTTCGATATTGGCATAGTTAAAGCCATCGGTATGCTCGTACGTAAGCATGCTTTCTTTAACGTTAATGTTTTGCCCGTTATAATCGCCGGCCAAATTACCTGTTGGCGTATTTGTAGGTGAAATATTGGCACCGATATGCCCGGTAATGGCCACTGTTTGTGGAATATCCATCACATACTTCATGTGGTCCCAACCAATGGAAATACTGTAATTATCCTTGATAAAATAACCTGCGCGGATATTGTACTGGGGTACAGTGATCAATCCGGGGTTTAAATATTGCCAGCTTAATTTCGATTGCCTATCATGCGCAACCACATCTTTCAGGGTAAAATCGTAGTTTGGCCCCTGAAACCTGATATCGCTTTTGCCATACCACGAACTGTTGTATCCCCAGTGAAAAAAGAAATCGCCCTTACGCGAAAAATTTCTTTTATGTTCAGGATTAAACAGGCTTTTAGAGGTAGGGGTATGATCAGTTGAAGACTGTTGAATCTCCTGCGCCTGCATCCGCTTGCCAAACAAGAGTGCTAAAAATAGAATGGTAAATCTTTTCACGCGGCAAATTGAGCAAAAAGCCCCGTTAAATACAACAAGTTTAACATTTTGTAATTGTTGTTGTACAAAAAATGACTTTAAAACATTAAAACCTCGTGTAAACAGCCAATTGAACGATGTTGTTGACCGTATTATTTGTAAAGCCCTTGCTGGCCTGGTTCATATAACCTGCTTCCAGATCAAACTGCTTCGAAAAGCGGTAACCCGCAGCCAGGTACAGCCTGTTCTGATCGAAAACACTGTTGTTGATTTTATCTTTATTCTGAAGGTTTAAAAATATTTCATTCTGCAGGGCTACAAACGGGCCTTTGGTAAAGGTAGGCTGCGTTTTTTGTAACGGCTGGATAAACCGTACAAAATAACGGAAACGCTGCGAAAAAACATTTTCACCCATACGGCCGATAAAACGCTGTTCTACCCTGAACCTATGGCCTGCAAATACCGAACTGATTTTATGGTTGTAAATATACTGTTCGAAAATGCGGTGCTCATGAAACAGGTTTTGGCTGGTACCAATAAGGTGCATATCGGTTGTTTGCCATAAATACCCCAATGCCACATTGCTTTTGTTATTGATAAAATACTGTATCGCAGGCCTCACCAGGGTATTGCGCACATAACCCCAATCATCTCCCGAACGGAGTTGAAAATCGAACTGCAGCCCCCATTTATCGTTAAACTTAGTGTTGTTTAAAAACATAAACCAGCCCGAATTTTGATGCTGGGTTTGCGCATAAAGCTTTCCTGATGCCATGATAATAACCATCACGGCAGATAATAATATTTGTTTCATAAAAAGATAAACCGGTTTTATCTGTGTGCCGCTAAATTAAAAGAAATATGCCAATTGAAAGAAGAGTTGGTAATTATTTGGAAAGTCAGGAATGGGAGGCCCGATGTTCAAACAGTTAATCATGATGTAACCAGATTAGCATTACTTGTGCCCTTTTGGTTGTTAATTAGCCGGATATTGAGGCTCCGAAAGCGGAATGCGATAGCAATATGCTTAATAAAAAACAATACGTCCACATCTCTTTGAGGCGTCTCGCTACCACCTTAAAATGTTGGTCGTGATTTGTAATCCCGACTGGCTGAGCTGCGGATTTCAAATCCGCACTTCGATAAATTCCCATCACAAATCCTAACCGGCTACAGAATTACAATGATCTAAACATATTTCAAAGCTTTTATTACCTTTGATATTGATTAGAGATTATAATCAAATTTTTAAATAAAACAAAAAGAACAAAAATGATTATCGAACCTAGAATGAGGGGCTTTATTTGTTTAACCGCACACCCTGATGGTTGCGCTCAAAACGTAAAGAATCAAATTGAATATGTAAAATCTAAAGGAGCTATAGATGGTCCTAAGAAAGTATTGGTAATTGGTGCATCAACCGGTTTCGGTTTGGCATCGCGCATTGCTGCTGCTTACGGATCTGGGGCTTCAACAATTGGCGTATTTTTCGAAAAAGCTCCTTCTGAGGGTAAAACAGCATCACCAGGCTGGTACAACAGTGCCGCTTTCGAAAAAGAAGCACATGCAGCTAGTTTATATGCAAAGAGTATTAATGGCGATGCGTTCTCTAAAGAAATTAAAGAGAAAACATTAGCAACAATAAAGTCCGATTTAGGCCAGGTTGATTTAGTGATCTACAGTTTGGCATCTCCGGTTAGAAAACACCCAGATACCGAAGTGTTACACCGCTCAACCCTAAAACCTATCGGTTCTACCTACACCAATAAAACAGTCGATTTCCATACCGGTAACGTTACGGAGATTTCTATCGAACCAGCTACCGAAGAAGATATTGAAAATACCGTTGCCGTAATGGGCGGCGAAGACTGGGCCATGTGGATTGATGCCCTAAAAGCTGAAAACCTGCTTGCAGAAGGCGCAACAACAGTAGCCTATTCGTATATCGGCCCGGCTTTAACCGAGCCTGTATACCGCAAAGGAACCATCGGCAGAGCTAAAGATGATTTAGAAGCAACAGCTTTTAAAATCGGCGATAAATTAAAAGATATTAACGGCCATGCTTATGTATCGGTTAACAAAGCATTGGTAACGCAGGCCAGTTCAGCTATCCCGGTAATTCCGTTATACATTTCGTTGTTGTACAAAGTAATGAAAGCAGAAGGAGTTCACGAGGGTACAATCGAGCAGATCCAGCGTTTATACGCAGAACGTTTATACACCGGTAATCCAGTTCCTGTTGATGAAAAAGGAAGGATCAGAATCGACGACTGGGAAATGCGTGAAGATATCCAGGATAAAGTTGCCGAGCTTTGGAAAGAAGCCACTACCGAAACTTTGCCGGCAATTGGCGATTTACCAGGTTACAGATCAGATTTCTTAAGCTTGTTCGGTTTCGAAATTGACAAAGTAGATTATCAAAAAGATGCCCAGGAAGTAGTAGAAATTGAAGGTTTGGTAAATTAAATCCAAAACAACAGATACTTCACCCTGAACTTGTTTCAGGGCCTAAATCATAACACTTTACAAACGGCTGGCCTTTATTGCCGGCCGTTTTTATTCCCAACTACCATGAATTTCGATTTACAGCCTACATTAGAAAACGATTTAATTAAAGTAGTACCCCTAAAAGAAGAAGACTTTGAAGCACTGTTTGCGGTAGCTTCCGATCCACTGATCTGGGAGCAGCACCCCAACAAAGACCGCTATAAAAGAGAAGTTTTCGAAAATTTCTTTAAAGGCGCAATGGAATCAAAAGGAGCCTTTATCGTTTACGAAAAAGAAAGCCATAAAATTGTGGGCAGCTCCAGGTATTACGAACTGGATGAAGCGGCAGGCTCGGTGGCTGTTGGCTACACCTTTATCGCCCGCGAATTTTGGGGCAAAGGGCACAACAGAGCACTCAAAACCTTAATGCTCGATTATGCCTTTCAATTTGTTGATCAGGTAATCCTCCACATTGGAGCCACCAACTTCCGTTCGCAAAAAGCCTCAGAAAAACTAGGTGCTGTTAAAATTTCCGAACTGGAAGTAGCTTATTATGGCGAACCTGTAAAATGGAATTTTGTTTACCAGATAAAAAAGATAAATGGGTAAATATGGCACAATAAGAATTTAACAACAGATAATGGAAGGGATTTAAGGATTACCTGCATTTTGAAATAACTTTCAAACAGAGTATTAGAGATTAAAAAATAAAGTATTGGTATGAAATTGATTCTGATCTTATTTGTGTGCTTTTTAGGTTTCAATAAGGGGAAGTTCACAGGTAATAATCATTTGGTTAAAACAGTAATAGATACTCCAACTATTATTAACCAAATACGAACCAACTTTTTGGCAATCAATAAACACCTAAGTCAATATAAAAAGAAAAGCAGAGATGTATCCGAACTGTCGGCCGAGGGAGGAGAGGTGATCGGTTATTATGATAAAAACAAGCTTAAAAAGATGCATTGTATTTTTTATGGTGAAATGGGAAAAGCAGAAACAGATTACTACTTTAATGATAAAGGGCTGTTTTTCTTGTTTAGAAAAGAAACATTTTACGATAAACCAATGTACCTGAAAGATTTTAAAGTTAAAGGCACAACTGAAACACGTTATTATATTAACGAAAAGCAAATAATTAAGTCAATTTCGAAACCCATCGGTAAAGCTGTGTTGGTTTATAAAGATGTAGCAGAGGACGTAAAACAATGTGTAAATATTTTAAATTTAAAATAGTTCCAACAATTATTTTCTGATCTCTTTAAAGAGTTTCCATTCAATCGTCCTCGTTTGTAACCATAGCCGTTAACTTAATTTTAAAAAAGTGATTTTAAATTGGTTAAAGATCAAGGCTTCGCCATTGTGCGAAGCAATTAGATTTTTCCCATATTTGTTTTTTGTTAGTTAAAAGGCGGTTAGTT
>Ga0308165_1000193_pt1 | contig 147308 bp, 153 predicted proteins | sample PhyWR2_FD_201032 | JGI IMG/M metagenome (GOLD analysis project Ga0308165, IMG submission 201032) | Phyllosphere microbial communities from UC Gill Tract Community Farm, Albany, California, United States - DLSLW.R2 | ecosystem: Host-associated > Plants > Phyllosphere > Unclassified | place...
CGGAGTTTCTCTCCTGGCTTTCCAGCTATCAATTGCCGGAATACGAGCTTTTCAAGCGCGACGGGCAATATGAGCTGAATTTCCATGGCCGCTGGATGGACACGACACTCTGGGAAATCCCGGCGCTGTCGATCATCAACGAGCTGCGCTCACGCAGCGCCATGCGTTCGCTCGGTTATTTCACGCTGGATGTGCTTTATGCCCGCGCCAAGGCCAAGATGTGGGAAAAGGTCGAGCGGTTGAGGGAACTGCCGGGCCTGCGCATCTCCGATTTCGGTACCCGCCGCCGCCATAGCTTCCTGTGGCAGCGCTGGTGCGTCGAGGCGCTGAAGGAAGGCATCGGCCCCGCCTTTACCGGCACGAGCAATGTCCTGCTCGCCATGGATTCCGACCTCGAAGCCGTCGGCACCAACGCGCATGAACTGCCGATGGTGGTTGCGGCACTGGCGCAGACGAATGAGGAACTGGCCGCCGCCCCCTATCAGGTTCTGAAGGACTGGAACCGGCTTTATGGCGGCAACCTGCTGATCGTGCTGCCGGACGCCTTCGGCACGGCGGCGTTTCTGCGCAACGCGCCGGAATGGGTGGCTGACTGGACAGGCTTCCGCCCGGACAGCGCGCCGCCGATCGAAGGTGGGGAAAAGATCATCGAGTGGTGGCAGAAGATGGGCCGCGACCCGCGTAAGAAGATGCTGATCTTTTCCGATGGTCTCGATGTCGATGCCATCGTCGATACCTACAGGCATTTTGAAGGCCGCGTCCGCATGAGCTTCGGCTGGGGCACCAACCTCACCAATGATTTTGCCGGCTGCGCGCCGAAGACCATTGCCAGCCTCAAGCCGATTTCCATCGTCTGCAAGGTGAGCGATGCCAATGGCCGCCCGGCGGTGAAGCTCTCGGACAATCCGCAAAAAGCCACCGGTGATCCGGCCGAAGTGGAGCGTTACCTGAAGTTCTTCGGCGAGGAAGACCACAAGGAACAGAAGGTTCTGGTTTAAGGCGAGGGGCGCTCCGGTTGAGGAAGCGCCCTTCAAATCTGATCTCGATTCACCAGACTACTTCGCGAATTGATGTGCGATGTAATGGAAGAGCGCGCGGATGCCCTGTGCTTCCCCGCCAATCGACGAATGGTGACGCTCACTCAGCGACCAGCCGTAGATGTCGAAATGCGCCCAGCGCTTGGTATTGGTGACAAAGCGCTTCAGGAACAGGGCAGCGGTGATCGATCCGCCCATGCCGCCTGAAGGCGCATTGGTGATATCGGCTGCGCGCGAGCGGATATCCTTGTCGTAGCCCATGTAAAGCGGCATGCGCCACAGCGGGTCATCCGTATCGATGCTGGCTTCCGCGATATCATGCGCCAGATCCGCGTCATCTGTGTAGAAGGGCGGAAGATCGGGGCCCAGCGCCACACGCGCGGCACCCGTCAGCGTCGCCATGTCGATCATCAGGTCCGGCGCATCCTCATCGGCATAAGCGAGCGCATCCGCCAGAACGAGACGACCCTCCGCATCGGTATTGTCGATCTGTACCGTCAGCCCCTTTCGGCTTTTATAGATATCGCCAGGACGGAAGGCATTGGCGGAAATGGAGTTCTCGACCGCCGGCACGAGAACGCGCAGATCGACCGGCAGCTTTGCATCCATGATCATCAGCGCAAGGCCGAGAACATTGGCGGCGCCACCCATATCCTTCTTCATCAATGCCATCGAGGCCGCAGGCTTGATGTCGAGACCGCCGGTGTCGAAGCAGACGCCTTTGCCCACCAGTGTCAGTCGCGGATTGCCCTTCTTGCCCCAGTTCATCTCCAGAAGGCGCGGTGCGCTTTCACTGGCGCGGCCAACGGCATGGATGAGCGGGAAATTTTCTTTAAGCAGATCGTCGCCGGTCGTAACGTTCACCTTGGCCTTGTAGTGGGCGGCAAGTGCTCGGAAGGCAATCTCGAGCTCGTCCGGCCCCATGTCATTGGCCGGAACATTGATGAGGTCGCGCGCAAGGAACACGCCTGCCAGGACGCGCTTGATCTCGCCATCTTCAGCGTCCTGCGGAATGAGAAGCTTTGCCCCGCTGGTCTTGGTGGTCTTGTATTTGTCGAAGCGGTAGCTGCCGAGGCCGAAACCGAGCGCGAGGCGATTGGCCGTCAGGGGCGCGGTTTCGATGTGCCACTCGCCCTCCGGCAGCTCACGGGCGAGTTTCCCGGTGATGAAGGGAACTTCGGAAGGATTGCCACCAAGGCCGAGCAGCACACCGCCCAGCGATCCATCGGAGGAGGGAACGAGCAGGACGGCGCCGGCTTCCGCCTTGAACCCCGCCTTTTTCGCCCAGTCCAGAGCGACCGGGTCTATGGCACCCTGTTCGATATGGGCTGGCGTGACGGCAAAAACCGGCAATGTGCTGCCGGCCTTCGAGCTGAAAGGGGTGGGGCGTTCGATGAACTGATAGGGCGCCATGGTATGCTTCCGTAAATGTCGAGAATCGGTGCGATTAACGCTCTGTTAAGGTTAACAGATTATTGCTTAAGCGAAAGTTGCGTCATGTGAGTCTGTCGTGTGTCGGGCGCAAGATCGATCATTCTCGGGCGGGGGCGCTGCCATGACTGCATTTTCTTTGGGTGAGACACGCCGGACAGGGTTGTTGCGGGGTGCATGTCTTGCAGCGCTGGTTTTGGCTGTTTCCGGATGCGCGAGCACCAACAAGCCGGATCGCATGTCCACCGGCTCCATTCCCGCCGCCACGCGTACTTATGACCACCTGAACATGGAGCAGCTTCGGCAGGCGGAAGAGACCGCCGGCAAAGCCTATGAACGTAACCCCAAGGACAGGTCCGCCGGCATGAATTATGCCAGCGTGCTGATGATGACCGGCAAGAATACGCAGGCTCTCGCCGTCATGCAACAGATCGCCATTGCCAATCCGGCCGACCGTGAAGTGCTTGCGGCCTATGGCAAGTCGCAGGCGGCTGCCGGCCAGCTGGAGCAGGCGCTTTCGACCATCCAGCGCGCGCAGACGCCTGATCGTCCCGACTGGCGGCTCTACTCCGCCGAGGGTGCGGTGCTCGACCAGCTTGGACGGTCGAACGAAGCGCGTTCCAGATATCGTCAGGCGCTCGACCTCAAGCCGAACGATCCGAGCGTCCTGTCCAATCTCGGCATGTCCTATGTCCTGTCGAGCGATCCACGCACCGCCGAAACCTATCTGCAATCGGCCATTTCCCAGCCGGGCGCCGACAGCCGCGTCCGCCAGAACCTTGCACTCGTGGTCGGACTCCAGGGCCGCTTTGCTGAAGCCGAACGAATTGCGGTTCAGGAGCTCTCTGCTCAGCAGGCGCAGGCTAACTTGACGTATCTGCGTGCGATGCTTTCGCAGCAGAACTCCTGGCAGCAGCTGGCGAAGAAAGACGGCAAGCCGGCTGGTTGATCGGCTTTCGGAGGCAAGGATCGGCGCAATCCCGCGGACATCGTGACTTATGTTACGCTCAATTTACCGGCGCGTTTCTTCGTCAGAAAGTATCCATGACGCGAAGACCGGCCGGTCCAAGAATGACGGCGATCAGAACCGGTAGGAAAAACAAGATCATCGGCACGGTCAGTTTCGGCGGCAGTGCGGAGGCCTTTTTCTCGGCCTCATTCATGCGCTCGTCGCGGCCTTCCTGCGCAAGAACACGTAATGCCTGAGCGAGCGGGGTTCCGTATCGTTCCGCCTGGATAAGGGCCTGCACCACGCTTTTGACGCCATCCAGCTGGGTGCGCATACCGAAATTCTCAAGCGCCATGCGCCTGTCCTGAAGGAAGGACAGTTCCGCTGTCGTCAGAATCATTTCCTCAGCCAGCTCAGGCGACTGTTCCGCCATTTCTTCAGCCACACGGCGCATGGCCGCTTCCATCGATACGCCGGATTCAATGCAGATCAGCATCAGGTCAAGCGCATCGGGCCATGCCCGCTTGATTGAGGCCTGTCGCTTGGTCATGCGGTTCGAAACATAGATGTTGGGAGCGTAAAAACCGATATAACCGAAAACAAGCACAGCCATCAGCCGAACGACAAAAGCCTGATCGACCAGGTTTCCCAGAATGAAAACCCAGGCGAATGCCACCGCCAGGAAAATGAACGGCAGGACGAACCGGGCGGCAAGAAATGTATTGAGCGCATTCTGTGAACGGAAACCGGCTGCGCGCAGCTTGTTCATCGTGTTCTTGTCGACAAGCGCTTCCCTTAGGTTGAATTTCTCGACGATGCGCCGCGCGGATTTATTGTTATTGTTGCGCAGGGAAGTCTTGCCCTCTCTGGTCGCGGTCGCCAGACGCTCGCGTTCACGGCTGCGAATGAGTTCCCGTTCAGACGAAACGGCTTTCATGCGCTTTGCGAGGTCTTTCCGCTCCAGGAAAGGCATGATCAGCGTATAGAGGGTCGCGAAAACCGCGAGCGTCACGAGAATGGCGATGATCGTCTGCGGATCCGTCAGGCGGGAAAAAAGATCTCCTGTCATCGTCGCCTCTCAAATATCGAAGTTGATCATTTGACGCATAATGAAAATCCCGATGAGCATCCATATTGCGGATGCACCCAGAATGAGGTGTCCGCGCGTATCCGTGAAAAGTATCGAGAGGTAGTCCGGCGACGTGAAATGCACCAGCAGCATCACAATGAAAGGCAGTGCGCCAATGATGACGGCGGACGCTTTCGCCTCCATCGACAGGGCATTCACCTTGGCGCGCATCTTTCTACGATCTCGCAACACCCTGGACAGGTTGGACAATGCCTCCGAAAGGTTGCCGCCTGCCTGTGCCTGGATGTTGATGACGATGCTGAAGAAGCTGACTTCGAAAAGCGGCATGGTCAGCATCATGCGCTCGATCCCCTGGGGAATGCCGATGCCGACCTGCTGCGCATCGACAACCCGCTGGAACTCCGTTTTTACCGGTTCCTGGCCGTCTGAGGCGATCAGTCGTACCGCATCGTTCAGCGGCAAACCTGATTTGATCGAGCGGCACATGACATCAAGCGCATTGGGAAACTCCTCAAGAAATTTTTTCTGCCGGCGCTTGAGGAGAAATGCCAATACCCAGCGCGGCAGTCCCAAAGCCGCGACGACGGCTATCGGGAGGGCGGTCAATAAGGACAGACCATAGATAAGTGAGATGAAAGCGGCACAAGCCGCCGCGCCGACGCTTAGAAGGTGGAATTGCCGAACGGAAATTGTGAGCCCTGCCTGCACGAGTTTATCGCGCAGGCTGACATTCTTTGCTTTTTTTGCCTTCTCATTCTGTTTCTTTTCCATATCCCGCAGGCTGTCCTGCATGGATTTGCGGCGCTTGCTGAGTTCCTGGACCCGGTCGCGCGCAGCCTTGATATTTGTATGATCCGTCTCTGCGGCCTGCACGCGCTTGAAGCGGCTGGTGGTCTTTTTCTCGACCTCTATCTGCTGGAAAAGAAAGGCATAGGCGAGCGCGCCCGCCGAGATGGCGACGAGTACGGCCAGTAACACTATTGTCGGGTCCATGGCGGTCGCTTTCCTTAGGATGACTTTTCCATCTCATCGAGCGCGGCCGCCAGACGTTTATCTTCGCCGTAGTAACGCGCACGATCCCAGAAATGCGGTTTGCTGATACCGGTCGATACATGCCTGCCTATCAGCCTGCCCTGCGCATCTTCGCCTTCGATCTCGTATCGCATCAGATCCTGGGTGACGATGACATCGCCTTCCATGCCGATCACTTCGGTGATCTGCGTTATCCGCCGCGACCCGTCGCGCAGGCGGGCCGCCTGAATGACGACATCGATCGAGCCTGAGATGATTTCGCGCACGGTCTTGGCCGGCAACGTGAATCCGCCCATGGCGATCATCGATTCGATACGGCTGAGGCATTCACGTGGCGTATTGGCGTGCAGTGTTCCCATCGAGCCGTCATGGCCGGTGTTCATGGCCTGAAGCAGGTCAAAAACCTCCGGTCCGCGCACTTCGCCGACGACGATACGCTCAGGCCGCATACGAAGGCAGTTCTTGACGAGATCGCGCATGGTGATTTCGCCTTCGCCTTCGATATTCGGCGGACGCGTTTCAAGCCTCACCACGTGCGGCTGCTGAAGCTGCAATTCGGCGGTGTCTTCGCAGGTGATGACGCGTTCATCCTTGTCGATGAAGCTCGTCAGGCAATTGAGCAGCGTGGTTTTGCCCGAGCCGGTGCCTCCAGATATGACGACATTGCAACGAACGCGACCGATGATCTTGAGCAATGTCGCGCCTTCGGGCGTGATCGCTCCGAAACGCACGAGCTGGTCGAGCGTCAGCTTGTCCCTCTTGAATTTTCGGATCGTCAGTGCGGGTCCGTCGATGGCGAGCGGCGGTGCAATGACGTTGACACGCGATCCGTCCGGCAGGCGGGCGTCGCATATCGGGCTCGATTCATCCACGCGTCGGCCTACCTGGCTGACTATGCGCTGGCAGATGGAGAGCAACTGCGCATTGTCGCGAAAGCGAATATCGGATTCGATAGTCTTGCCGCCGACTTCGATAAAGGTCTGACCGGAGCCATTGACCATGATATCGGCAATGTCGTCGCGCGCGAGAAGCGGCTCCAGCGGCCCGTAGCCCAAGACGTCGTTGCAGATGTCCTCGAGCAGTTCTTCCTGCTCGGCAATCGACATGGCGAAATTTTTGATCGTGATGATATCGTTGACGATATCGCGAATTTCCTCGCGCGCGCTTTCGGCGTCGAGCTTGGCGAGCTGCGAAAGGTCGATGGTATCGATGAGGGCGGAAAATACCTGGCTTTTGGTATTGTAATAGTCTTCCGTGCGGGCGCGCTTTTTCTGTGAGAGTGGTGCGCCCGTTGTCACCTGGCGGTTGACGGGTGATTGGCCGGGCTCGAGCGTATCAGTGGCAGGAGAGCGAGGCTCAGACGCTGTCGCCACCTGCATGGATACCGCAGGTGCAACAGGTTCCAGCTTCGTGCTTCTGGCTGGGCCTTCAGGCCCGCGTTTTCCGAACATCGGCTTTTCCGTCTAAGGGCGCAGGCAGAAGGCCTACTTGCGCTTGAGAATATTCTTCAGTTTTTCCAGACCGCCGCGCCGGTTTTTGCGCAGCACGGAGCGGCCTGTGATGGTGTGTGCGATCTGCGAGAAGGTTTCCGCAGTCTGGGATTTTTCGTCCATCTCGCTGATCATACGGCCGCTATTGGCGGCATTTCCGAACAATTGTGCGTCGAAGGGGATGATCGCGATCGGCTCGATTTCCAAGGGCTCAAGAAAATCCGCCGGCGTAATTTCCGGACGTTTCGGCATACCGACCTGATTGAGAACGAGATGCGGTAACTTATCGTTGGGTCTGAGCTTGATCAGCGCATCAAAGAGGTTCTTCGTGTTGCGCAGATTGGCAAGATCGGGAACCGCCGTAATGACAACCTCGTCGGCTTCCGCAAGGACTGCCCGGGTCCAGTCGCACCATTGGTGGGGAAGATCGAGAACAGCAACGGGTGCGCTTCGCTGCAAGACCTCGAGGATCGGCAGAAACGCCTGACGATCGAGATCATAGGTCCTGTCGAGAAGAGACGGTGCTGCCAGGAGCGACAGGTGATCGGAACATTTCGTCAGAAGGCGGTCGAGAAAAACCTCGTCCAGTCGCTCCGGTGAAAAGACAGCTTCAGCCATGCCCTGGGCGGGGTCCTGATCGAAATCGATATTGGCCGTTCCATAGGCAAGATCCATATCCGCCAGAATGGTTTCCGTAGAGAAGAGGCTCGAAATGCCGAAAGCGCAATTATGCGCGATGGTGGAGGAACCCACGCCGCCCTTGGCGCCGATGAAGGCGATGTTGCGGCCGAGCGGTTCGGCTTCCGGATCGACGAAGATCGCGGCGATCGAACCGAGCAGATCAGCCATGTTGACCGGTGCAACGAGATATTCGGAAATGCCGTTGCGGATGAGATCGCGATAAAGCGTGATGTCGTTGTGCCGGCCGATAATGATGACGCGGGTGGAGGGATCACAAACCTCCGCCAGCGGCGCGAGATCGTTCAGCAGTGAGGCAGTCGAGCTAGTCGTTTCGAGAATGATGAGATTGGGTGTGGGCGATGCGGAAAACATCGTCGCCGCCGCATTGATATCACCTTTCGTCACCCGCAGGGTAACCCTGCTCATGCGCCTGTCGCTCGACAGAGCTTCCATGACGACCTGCATAGCGTCGCTGACGCAGAAGGCGTGGATGGAGATCCGGGGCAGGGGCCGCAGGCGATCCATATCCGAAGCGCGCAGCGGCGGCTCGGCTTCCGCGCCACCGCTTGGCTTGATGTCGTATTCTACAGCGCTCATCGTTTTTCCTGCCGTGAGAAATGGTGGACCTGCATCAGTTTGTCGGTGCTGTTGAAGTACCGCTGCGATAGGTATCGATAACCACCGCCCGGCGTTCGGCATCAATTGGGCTCATGCCGCGCGGGCCGACCAGATCCATGGGATTGGCGATCTGCGCTGCGAGATTGCTCTGTGAGGCGCATCCGAAGTTGTACCAGTTCTTGTTTGCGAAGGTATTGTCCGAAAGATCCTCAGGCCACTGGCCGCATTGGCCGGTCATCGCGGTAACGGCGACATAGCTCAGGCGGATGGGAGCGGAGTCGCCATTCGGAGAAGCGGCATAGCGCGTTTCCATGATCTTGCCTTGAGCCACACCCGCGCCGGAAAGCGTGGAGCGAATCTGTTTCGCCATTCTCGCTGCCGTTGCCGAATTGGGCGATCCCGAAGGCATCTGAATGTTGACGATACCCGTCGACATTGACGCATAATTCTGGGCAAAGCCACGGACATTGTCTGCCATGGCCGTGGTCAAGCGGCTGTCGCCGGCAGAAACCGGAATATCAAGCGAATGCTCGGCTTCCGACAGGGTAATAGGGTGGCGCGTGCGATAATCGTCGGGAATGGCATTGGTGGTCATCGGGTCGCGCGCGCAGCCCTGCAGCAGGCCGGCAGCTAGCGCAGCCACGGCGAGGAGGCCGGCCCTTCTTCCGGGCAAATGGAGGGAAAAGGCGGAAGAGTTTTCCTGCATGACGTTTCCTGCCCGGATCGGGCTCGCTGTGGAGAGGGAACTGGGTGCGCGCGTCGTCATTTGTAGATGAACCCCACTGATCCCTGATAGGGAGCCGCCTGAACCTGATCCTTGCGACCATAGACCTTGTTGACGCGGTTCATGAAATACATCGCCGCATCGTTTTCCGGGTTGAAGTTGTCATCCGGCCGGGCGATCTGGTTGCGGGCAACGGGCCGCACCAGATAAGGCGTCGCGATGATGACCAGTTCCGTTTCGTTGCGGATGAAGTCCCTGCTGCGGAAAAGCGTGCCAAAGATTGGGACCTTCGAAATGCCCGGCAAGCCGGACATTGCCTGACGGATGTTGTCCTGAACCAGACCGGCGATCACGATGGAGCCGCCGGAAGGAAGCTCAACGCTCGTCGACGCCTCACGTTTGCGGATCGACATATAGGTGCTTCCGGGGATGTTGAGGCTCGAACCGTTGCCGGTTACAACGTTGCCTTCGTATGTCGGCTCGGAAACATTGGTTTCGATTTTGAGGCTGATACGGCCGGGGGATAGAACGACGGGGCGAAAGTTCAACTCTATTCCGTAGTTTACTGTATCTGTCGAACGTGTAACCGTCGGACGCCCGGTAGTCTCATCGATATCGACCTGCTGCGTTCCCGCTAGACGGAATTCACCGCCCACATAGAATTTCGCCTGCTCACCGGAAATTGCGGTAAGGCTGGGTTCGGCAAGAGTGCGCATGACGCCTGCCTGTTCCATGGCGTTGAAATAGCTTCCAAGTGTTACTTCGCCAATGGCACCGACGACGTTTCCCGTCGCCCCGAGGGCCATGGCATTGCCGAGAGTCGCCGGATTCGAGAAAGAAACACCGCCTCTGGCCTGATTGCCGCCGACGCCAATGGAGCCGTTGAAACCCAACTGTTTCAAAACTTGCCGGCTGACTTCGGCGACAGTCACCTTCAGTGTTACCTGATCCTCGCCTTCGATCGTCAGCATGTTCACGATTTGCGATACCTGCCGGCGCTCGGCAAAAATTGCCGCATCGCCGCCATTGTTGCCGCCCGTGAGCGATATGTTGCGTGTGGTGGCCTCGCCGCCTTTCAGAAAGGCGTCAGCAAGTTGCACCGCGCGTGCGGAATCCTGCGGCGTGCGCACCGATCCGGTTAGAACGATGTTGTCCGAGACGATTTCCACCTTGATGTCCGACTCGGGAATAAAGCGGCGGATATTCCCCTCGAGCCCCGAAATGTCGCGCTCAACCTCGAGATCGAGGCTGACGATTTCTCGACCACCGTCACCAAAAATGAAGATGTTGGTCTGTCCCACCATTTTCCCGAAAAGGTAGATGCGTCGCGATGTCCGGGTTACAGCGTCGGCGAGGCTCGGGTCGGCAACGAGAATGTCGTGCGCATCTTCCGGCAGGTCGATGACCAGCGCCTTATTCAGCCCGAGTTTAAGGCGCTTACGAATGCCCGTGCCACTTTCGGTGATCCGAACGATGCTTGCGCTTTGCGCTTCCGCCTCGCTGGTGCGCAGGAAATCGGGAGAATGCTGGCCGGGAACGCCTGAAAAAGCCAGGCAGAATGCAAGCCCGCCTGCCATCGACGAGCGCAGATAGTGTTTGAAACGTTTTGTCATGAGCCCCCCGGTCATTGTGAGGCTCCTTGACCGCTCTTCACGATCGAGCCGGATTTGATCACCTGAACTTCCGGCTGGCCGGAACTTCCGCTGAGAAGATGGCCGGCCGAAAGCGTATCGTTTTCCTGCGCATCTGCGACTGAACGCAAGGCGAGCGTGAGACGGTCCGCCATCTGTTGCGCCACGGTTATGATCTTTGCCTGTTCGGGGGTCAGTTCGAGCGTCGCGGTAGCACCGACCACGGCCGCTATGCCGTCTTCGCCTTCCTTGATCTGCTGGTCGATCGCCAGAACACGGACGTTGTTCAAAACATTTTCGGTCAGGAAGTTACCATTCTCGCCCTTGCGGACCATGATGACATCAACCCGGTCGTTCGGCAGTACGAAGCCACCCGCACCGGTCGAGACGGAAATCTCGGTCGCGACGGCGCGTTTGCCGGCGGGCAAAAGCGAAGACATGATGCGGGTGCTGGAATCGACCACTTTTTCCGGCCGGATCGGCTCACCTTCGAACAGGGGCAACCGCACGACCGTGCCCGCGAGCTCGGTGATGGCGTCGGGCCTTTTCGCTTGCGTTATGAAACTGTCGACCACATTGCCCTGTGGCCAGGGCGTCCAGCGCACGGAACTGTCGTTCAGACGACTGCCGACGGGCAGATTGACCGAAGAGACGAGAACGTTGACCGTCGGTTCTTTCTGGATGATCGTTTCCGCTTTTTCGATGACCTGCTTTGCGCCGGAAATCTGCATGGCGACGAGGCCGGCAAGACCGGCGGCCACCAGGGCAACGGAAAGAATGACAATACGCGACGGTTTCATGCTCGATCCTTGAGGGAATCAGATTCTTCTCCCGTCAGGATGGCGCGTGATTGGTATAATTATGGTTAATATTGTGCTTGGGTTTGTGGTTAACCGATGCTTAATGCGCAAGGTTACTTAGGAAAGGCTAGCGATGGCGGCTTTAACCAGTGGCGTTTCCCCGTAGGTTATAAGACCAGCGATCGCTATGCCGATACCGTAGGGGATTTTTTTTGCGACAAGCAGCGAATCCGGCACCGGAATTCCGGCCGCCATGATTTCTCGGGAGCGTGTCCGCAAAAGAAGAATGCCAACCGTCAACGCGCCACCGATAAAGGTCACCGCGAGCAAAAATTCGATGACGGAAATATTGAAGCCATACCAGACCGCTGCGGCGGTCAGGAGCTTCGCATCCCCCCCGCCCATGACATTGGCGGCGAAGAGCGCGAAACAGGCGGAAAAGACTGCGGTGCCAGCGGCCAGACTCAGGGCAAAAGTTTGCCAGTCCATGCCTGAAAAGGGTGCGACGATCATAAAGGAAAATAACAGGATGAGCGGTATCCTGTTAGGGATCGTCATGGTGAAGAGGTCGTTCAGCGCGGCGAAGCTGAGACAAAGAGGAAGAATGAGGAATATCGCCGCAACTGTCATGGTTTTAATACCTATAACTAGAAACTATGTTGCCCCGCGATGACGGGGCAACACGATCAAATCCATTTTGACATGGACATTACGGCGTCGGATTGGTTTTCACGCTCATGTAGCTGCCCAGGTTCGTGAACTGGGTGCTGAGGCTCGTGCCCAGGGTCTTGGCACCGCCGATGATGGCGACAGAAATGAGGGCAGCGATCAAGCCGTATTCGATGGCGGTCGCGCCGGATTCGTCCTTGAGGAAACGAGCAAAAATCTTGGTCATGAGGTCTCTCCTAAATCTTGTTTGGTTCAGCACGCCGACAACTGTTCTCCGTTGTTCGGTTGCGTTCAAACTACAGCCGAGCGATTTCCAAGCGCTTAAAAAAAACGATTAACTCAAAGTAAACGGAAGGATGAGTTCCTCTTGGTAAATAAAAATGAAAAGTATTTTCTGCATTTTTATATTTGCGGATAAATAAGTGTATTTTAAGCCTTATCACTTTTCTCTTTTTTAGAAGTGCCGTTTCACGGAGACGCACATGTTCAGTTTTGAGGCGATTGAAGAGTGATGAAAATACCATCTCGTGACACATGACGATCATCCGCATTGCGGATTCGTGCCATTTAACGCTTCATTCACTAAATCCGCGCATTCTGTGGCGCAATAAACTGTGCTGATAGTAAGCAAGGGCCAAACGCGTGTCATCCGGAAAACTGGCGAAAATCATGGTCGGCTTGTCCGTCTTCCTCGGGGCTGCGGCGCAGCCGGTTTTTGCCCAGGACGATATATTGCGCGTTTCGATGAATCACGCCCGCGTTCTCCGCCTCGACCGTCCCGTGAGCAAGGTTATCGTCGGAAACTCCAAGGTCGCTGATGCCACAGTCGCTGATGCAACGACCATCGTTCTAACCGGGCGCAGTTTTGGCACGACCAATCTTGTGCTTCTTGATGCCGAAGGCAATCCCATCGTGGATGAACGTATTCTCGTCTCCATCGACGAGGGTAATACGGTTCGTGTATTTCGCCAGACCGAGCGCACAGTGTTGTCCTGTACGCCGAATTGCGAACAGCATTCGCAAAATAGCGGCGACAAGGACGCTCAGCCCTGACAGGGCACTTTTTGCATCATTCTGACATGACAGCAGGCCTTCCGATGGAAACGGAAGTCGCTCGTCTTCAGCTTTTCTGAACGTGAAAAAGACGAAAAAAGCAACATGCTTCCCGGCATTTGCCGGTCGGCTATATGTTGCTTTTTTTCGGATAAGTATTTGATCTGGCTAAGATCAAAAATGGAATGGTGCCCAGAAGAGGACTCGAACCTCCACACCCTTTCGAGTACCAGCACCTGAAGCTGGCGCGTCTACCAATTCCGCCATCTGGGCGACGGAGAGCGATGTACGAGGGCAGCCGCCCGGTGTCAACAGACTTTTTGAACTTTTATGACGATCATTGATTTTAAAGGGAAAAAACTTAATCCAGGCTGTTGAAACATGTCGCCGGGTCAGGTGTCGAGGCCTTCGTGCCTCGTTCTGTCGACATGACCGAGATCTCGCTCCGGATCGATGATGTCACGGATTCTCTGCTTGAGTTCTTTTGGGCCGGGAAAACCGCCATCGCGTTTGCGTTCCCATATGATCGTCCCATCAACTGTGATCTCGAACAGGCCGCCGGTCGAAGGAATGAGACTGACTTCGCCGATATCAGAAGCGAAGGTTTGCAGGATTTCCTGCGCCATCCAGCCTGCGCGCAGCAGCCAGTTGCATTGTGTGCAGTAGCGAATGGCTATGCGGGGTTTTGTCTCGGACATCCCAAAATCTCCTTCAGCGCAATATGCTCACGATAATGTCAACTTTAATAATCATGTTTTTACCGGGCGCGTGCTTGTTCTTATCATGTGGCTTTGCGAACAGAGAAGCTGTCGAAGGCTGAAACGTGGAGATCCTATGGCCCAGTTCGAGAATAATCGTCAGCGTCTTTTCGTTCCGGCGGTCGCGCCGCTTTATAATTCGACCCATGATCTGGTGGAGACCATTCTGCGCGTCGCGGCCGGGCTTCTTCTTGTTACCCATGGGTTTGGCAAGATCGTCAATCCTCTCGGCTCCGTCGGCATGGTGGAGAGCCTTGGCTTTTACCCTGGCGTCTTCTGGTCGCCGCTGCTTGCCGCCACGGAATTTTTCGGCGGCATTCTTGTCGCCATCGGCCTGTTCACTCGGCCAGCATCTTTCGCTGCCATGATCGTGCTATTGGTCACGGTCTATTTTCACGGCATCGTAAAGGCGGAAGGTCTGGGCGGTTCGGAAAAATCGATTCTCTGGGCTGCGATTTTCCTGTTCTTTGCCGTGCGCGGCGGCAACCGGCATTCGGTCGACGCGAAGCTGGCGCGTGAATTCTGAGGCTTAAAACGCCGCGCCGTCCGCTACCGCCTCAAAGACGATGCCGCGCTCTTGAAAATCGTTTTTTCCCGTGGTGAAGCTGGACTCAATCGGCAATTTTTGCTGATTGAGTCCATCGTCGTCGCCAAGAGGTCGTATGCGCGTAGCAATCATAGAAAACATGGCGGGCACGCCGCATGGACAAATTGGCGTCGCCCTGCGAGAGGCGGCAGCGGATATCCACGTCATCCGCGCCTATGCGGGCGATCCTCTTCCTGAAGATGCGGACGACCACGATGCGCTTGTTGTTCTGGGCGGCGAACAGAATGCGGTAGATGATGTGCTTTATCCCTATCTTCCGGACTTGGCGCTTCTGATGAAGGCCTTCGGTGATGCGGGCAAGGCGGTCATGGGTGTTTGCCTCGGCAGCCAGTTGCTGGCGCGCGCGTATGGCGGAGAGAATATTCTCTCAGGCCCGCCGGAATTCGGCTGGCAGGATGTGTCCCTGACGCCGGAGGGCTTATCCGATCCGCTTTTGGCCGGGCAGCAGCAGAACTTCCCGATCTTTCAGTGGCATTGTGACACTTTTACGCTTCCGCCCGATGCCACGCGCCTTGCGACCAATGCCGCGACACAAAACCAGGCCTTTCGTATCGGACGGGCGGCCTATGGCACCCAGTTCCATTTCGAGGCTTCCACCGAGGTTGTCGACGAATGGTGTCGGAGATTTCCGGGTTCCGTCGAAAGAATGTCGCCCGGCTGGCTGGAAAATTACGGTGACCACCGTGGCACGCGGGCGCAGATGGCCGACATGACGGGTCTGGAAATAGCCCGCGCCTGGATTCGGCTGATCTGACAGCGGTGATTTTCGGTTGCGAATTGAACAGGTTCTGCTCAAGATTGCGACGGGTCCACTTCGATTTGCAACAGAGGCGCAAAGATCATGTATAAATTCGAAATCTATCAGGACAAAGCCGGCGAATATCGCTTCCGCTTCAAGGCATCCAATGGCGAGACGATGTTTTCGTCGGAAGGGTACAAGGCAAAGGCATCGGCTATCCACGCGATCGAATCGATCAAGAGAACTCTGCCGGTGCCGATACCGTCGATCTCACCACAATGACGGCCTGAGCGCCGCCCTTGCGCGAGAACTCGAAGCGTTTCGCCTGTCATAAATGACGGGCGCATCGACAGGTGCCGGCGTAAAGATAAGATTCAGTCTTTTTTGATAATCTTCCGTTAGCATTTGTCTTTCGAGGTCTGCGGGTGGCGTCTGAGTGCCCCCCGATTTTGTTTTGCGTACGGGTTCTCATGCGTTCATCGGCTGTACCAGCACTTCTCTTCGGTTGCCTTCTGCTTGGCGGCTGCACGTCCAGTTCCGGGCCGGAAAGCCTGATGGCTGGCTTGCCGTCGAAGGAAACCACCAGTTCGGTCAAACCATCGGCGCCGGTGCCGCAGGCAAGTGTCGGCACGCAGCCGATTACGGCTCAGCCGCGGCAGGAAGTCCTGGCGTGGGGCGGGCCGGTGCCGGATGAGCCCAAGGCCTTTTCCGCCGTCACGCCGAAGGCATCCCTGCCGCAGAATGCGCCTGAAATCCGTCTGCCCGTTCCTTCGCAGACCGGAATGGTGCGACCGGCAGAACGGCCGATGGAGCGCCCGGTGCAATTGGCCATGGCTGCCGCTCCGGCGGCGAGCGCTGGCGCGCAGATCCGCTCCCGCATCTTCCGTTCCAGTTTCAGCGACGCCAAGCCCATCAATTTCGGCCGGGTTCAGCCGCGCCATTTCCAGGTCCATGGTGTGGATGTGTCCCGCTGGCAGGCGAATATAGACTGGCCGCAGCTGCGCACCCGCGGTGCGAATTTCGCGTTCATCAAGGCGACGGATGGCGGCGATCATCTCGATCCGATGTTCCGCACCAACTGGCAGCGCGCGAAGGAAGCAGGCATCCGCCGCGGCGCTTACCACTTCTTTTATTGGTGCCGCAACGCCAGCGAACAGGCGGACTGGTTCATTCGCAACGTGCCGCGCGATCCGGATGCGCTGCCGCCGGTCATCGACGTGGAATATAACGGCGAATCGAGCTGCAAGATGCGCCATTCCCGTGAACGCGTTCTGGAAAAGATGCGCGTCTTCATGGACAAGCTCGAGCGTCATTATGGCCAGCGGCCGATCATCTATACGGCGCCGGATTTCTACAAGGACAACCTTCAGGGCGAGTTCCAGGATTATCCCTTCTGGCTACGTGCGGTCGCTCAGCACCCGTCAGCGGTCTATCCCGGTCGCAAGTGGCTGTTCTGGCAATATTCCGGCTCCGGCCTGTCGCATGGCGTCGATGGCCGTATCGATCTCAATGTCTTCAACGGCAGCGAGGAATCCTGGCATCGCTGGGTCGATCGTCGTTCGAGTTGATGATCAGCGCGCGAATTTTCGCGCGCCCGCAACGCACAGCACCACCACCAGCGTCACGCCGATCATGGCCGGGCTCACCTCTTCGTGTAGCAGAGTTGCGGCGAGCGCGAGCCCGAAGAAGGGCTGGAGCAGTTGCAACTGCCCGACCGCAGCGATGCCGCCCAGCGCCAGCCCGCGATACCAGAAAATAAAACCGATCAGCATGCTGAACAGCGAGACATAGGCAAGGCCGCCCCAGGCCCGCGGGTCTACGCCGCCAAGCGTTTCCGGCCCGGTAAAAAAGGCAAGCGGCAGCATCACGGGCAGGGAAAGCACCAGTGCCCAGGAAATGACCTGCCAGCCGCCCAGCTTCCGCGAAAGGGCAGCGCCCTCCGCATAACCGAGCCCGCAGACGATGATTGCGCCGAGCATGAGAAGATCGCCGACAAGCGAGGCCTCGATCCCGGCGGCGAACGAATTCGACAGGGAGAAACCCGCCACCAGCGCGCTGCCGAGGCAGGAGAACAGCCAGAAGACGGGGCGCGGGCGTTCCCCGCCACGCAGCACGGCAAAAATCGCGGTTGCGAGCGGCAGCAGCCCCACAAAAATGATGGAATGCGCCGAGGTGACATGCCGCAGCGCGAGCGCGGTCAAAAGCGGGAAACCCACCACGACCCCAATCGAGACGATGATCAGCGATGTCAGATCACCGCGCGCCGGGCGCTTCTGCCTGAACAGAAACAGCAGCGCCAGCGCCAACAGGCCCGCAATGCTGGCGCGGGCGGCGGTCAGGAACACGGGGTCGAAACCCGTTACCGCAAGGCGTGTCGCGGGCAGAGACCCGCTGAATATCACCACGCCCGTCAGCCCGTTCAGCCAACCGCTTGTCGTCTTGTCCATGATCGTCTCCGTCTTTTGCCTTTCTTGATCGGGAACGGCTGGCAGGAACAGCGACAATACGGTACAATATCAATAAACTGTTATGGTCTTAAAAGCAGTACGGTTAGGGATGGATGTGGACGGGAAGGTCATGGCAGGCACACGTATAGAAAAGGTGATGGCGAATATCCGCCAGCGCATCACCTCGCGCAGCCTTGTTCCGGGTGCTCGCCTGCCATCCGTGCGGGCACTGGCAAAGACCATGCAGCTTTCCACGTCCACCATTGTCGAGGCTTATGACCGGCTTGTGGCGGATGGTACGATAAGCTCGCGCCCCGGCTCCGGTTTTTTTGTTGCAGGTCCGCTTGCGCCACTCTCGCTTGCCGATATCGAACCGCGGCTCGACAGGGCGGTGGACCCTTTATGGGTTTCGCGGCAGGCGCTGGATGACGGTTCAGCTCTCGCCAAGCCCGGCTGCGGCTGGCTTCCGGCATCGTGGATGCCACAGGAGGCATTGCGGCGGGCGATGCGAGGGCTGGCCCGTGCCGATGACGCCCTGCTGACGGATTACGGCAGCCCGATGGGGCTGTTGCCGTTGCGCCAGCTTCTGTCACGCCGGCTGGCCGAACACGGTGTGCAGGCGGGTGCCAGCCAGATCATGCTTACCGATTCCGGCACGCAGGCAATCGATCTTCTCTGCCGTTTCCTGCTGCAGCCGGGGGATACGGTTGTTGTCGACGACCCCTGTTATTTTAATTTCCACGCCCTGTTGCGGGCGCATCGGGTGAAGATCGTCGGGGTGCCCTATACGCCTTCTGGTCCCGACCTGCCGCTTTTCGAGCAGGCGTTGAAAGAACACCAGCCGCGGCTTTATATCACCAATTCCGCGATCCATAATCCGACCGGCGCAAGACTATCCGCCGTTTCCGCCCATCGCCTGCTGATGCTGGCCGAACAGGCGGGCCTGACCATCATCGAGGATGATATTTTTGCCGATTTCGAAACGCAGGCGGCTCCCCGGCTGGCGGCTTTTGATGGTCTGAACCGCGTTGTCCAGATAGGCAGCTTTTCCAAGACGCTGTCCGCCTCCGTGCGATGCGGTTTCATCGCGGCGCCCCAGGCATGGGTGGAAGCCCTGACTGACCTCAAGATCGCCACGGCTTTCGGTGGAACGCATTTTTCGGCGGCGCTTGTCCTGTCGCTTTTGACGGATGGAAGTTATCGCAAGCATGTCGAGGCTCTCCGGCAGCGTCTTGCGGCTGCGGTGCCGGAGGCGGCAACCCGTCTGAGATCGATCGGATGTATGCCGTGGATCGAGCCGCAGGCGGGCATGTTCCTGTGGTGCCGCCTGCCGGAAGGGATTGATGCCGCCGATGTGGCGCAGCGGGCGCTTGCACGGCGGGTGGTGCTGGCCCCCGGCAATGTGTTCAGCTCGTCGCAGAACGCTTCCGGTTTCATGCGTTTCAACGTGTCGCAAATGGTCGGCCCGCAGGTCATGACGGTGCTCGCGGATGCCCTTCGATGAGTGACTGGCCTTACCCATTTATCGGCATTTGAAGGAAATCGGAACAAAATCCCGTGAACGTCGTTTTCTCCGCAGAATGAAGAGGAGGAAACACCATGACATTCGATCCCAATAACCCGCGTCCGGACCGTGATCTGCGTCCGGAACTGAATATCAGCAATGAACCGCAAGCCCGCACGTCGTCGTCCTGGGTACCGTGGTTGGCGATTATCGTTGTCGTTCTGGTCGGCGTTTTCGCTTGGTCGCAAATGAGCGGCCCGACCACCGATCCGGCAACGACGTCCTCCACCACGCCGCCTGCGGCAACGGATCAGGCACCGGCGCCCATGGCTCCGACTACCCCGGCAACGCCGCCCGTGAACAACACGGCACCGGCAAGCCCGAATACGGGTGGCACGCAGACCCAGCCTTAACGGGTTGATTGATATGATAGAACCGCCTGCTTTTCAGCAGGCGGTTTTTCTTTGTGGAAAGCCAGCCGCCCTTAAAGCTGCTCCATGGCGGAGGGGCAGTTGGAAAGCTTCGACCAACGATCGATCGATTCCTCTGCGAGCGTCGAAAGCGTTATGCTTCCAAAGCGGGACAACAGGATGTTTTCCGCCTCGTTCATGGCGTCGAAAAGTGCTGCATTGACCGCCTGTTCGATGACGCAATTAGGATTGTCGCCGGCCAGCCCGATCGAGAACAACTCCGGTGCGCCAAGCGCCCGGTAAATGTCGAGCAGCGTGATCTCGGTGAGCGGCCGTGCCAGCACCCACCCGCCGCCATGGCCTTTTTCCGACGATACGTAACCATGCTCCCGCAAGCCAGCCATCGTGCGGCGCACCACCACGGGATTGGTCTGCAGCATCGCCGCGATGTTTTCGGAGGTCGCGGCACCCTCATGTTTTTCCATATGGATCAGAATATGCAGCACCCGAGAAAGGCGTGTGTCGTGTCTCATTGCTCAGCCCATCCATTTATCTGGGACGCTATCAGTTTGGATGTGACGTAACAATATAAGTTGCGTGACTATTGACTTCAAAATTCATGTAACAATATAAGTTTCATGAAAATGAACGGCGCTTCCGCCTCATTCCCTGAACAATGGGTGCATCATGAAATTCGACGTCATCATTATCGGCGGCAGCTATGCCGGCCTTTCCGCCGCCCTGCAGCTTGGTCGCGCCAGAAAGAACATCCTGATCGTGGATGCCGGCGAACGCAGAAATCGTTTCGCCAGCCATTCACACGGTTTCCTCGGGCAGGATGGCAAGGCGCCGGGCGAGATTATCGCCGAGGCACGCCGGCAGATCGAACGTTACCCGACCATACATTGGGTCGACGGCAGGGTGACCGACGCCAAGGGCTCTTTCGGTGAGTTCATCGTTGAGATCGACGGCGGCCGCCGGGAGACGGCGGGCCGGCTTATCCTCGCCATGGGTGTGACCGATGAACTTCCTGAGATTGCCGGGCTGAGGGAGCGCTGGGGTTCTGCGGTCTTTCATTGCCCCTATTGCCATGGCTATGAACTCGATCAGGGAAAAATCGGCGTCATCGCCGCTTCGCCAATGGCTATCCACCACGCGTTGATGCTTCCCGACTGGGGCGAGACGACCTTTTTCACCAATGGCATAGTCGAGCCGGATGCGGATCAGCATGCGGTGTTGGCGGCGCGCGGCGTCCGGATGGAAACAACCCGCATCAGGGAGATTGCCGGGCATGCGGATGTCGTTCTGGCGGATGGCCGCGGCATCGCACTGGCCGGGCTTTTCACCCAGCCGAAATTGCGCATCACTGTGGATTGGATCGAAAAACTCGGCTGCGCGGTGGAGGAAGGGCCAATGGGATCGACCATCGTGACGGACCCGATGAAACAGACCACCGCCCGCGGCATCTTCGCGTGTGGCGATGTGGCAAGACCGGCCGGCTCGGTCGCCCTTGCGGTGGGCGATGGCGCCATGGCGGGCGCTGCGGCTCACCGGTCCATCCTGTTCCCGGAAATGCGCTAATGTGAGACGAGGCTCAGCCAACGGCCCGGGGGCATGCCGAAGGCATTTTTGAAATGCCGGGTGAAATGCGCCTGGTCCGCGAAACCGCAGGCAAATGCGGTTTCGGCAAGGCTCGTACCCGCGCGCATCATGTCCTTGCATTTTTGCAGCCGGCGCATGATGAGATAGCGGTGCGGGCTGGTGCCGAACACGCAACGAAAGTGACGGAAGAGTGTGAAGCGGTCGAGCCCGCTTATCTGTTCCAGCTCCTGCGACCCAACGGTGTCGGCGCTGTTCTCCAGCAGATAGTCGCGGCACAGTAGAACGGCGGCGCGGTCGATCCACTTGATGGGTCTGGCGCTTCCGTTTGAATGTTTCCAGAGCAGATCCGAAAGCCGCGATTGCCAGTCGGTGAGAAGCAGACTGTCAGGTTCGCCGTCGAGATTGCCGAGTGCCTCGGTCAGGCATTGGCGGAACTCTTCGTCCTCGATGACGGCACTTCGGGCAAAGGGCAGCGTGTTGTATCCCGCCTCCGTCGTTTTCTCCGGTGGAAGGTAGAGCATGCGATAGTGCAGGCCTTCGTCCGTGCCCGCGCCACCATCGTGAATTTCATCGGGATGCAGAACGATGACGTTTCCCGGCATGCTGAAATGCGATGTGCCGCGATAGGAAAAGGTCTGTACGCCGGAAAGCGTCACGCCGAGCGCATAGGTATCATGGCGATGCGGCGCATAGGCGTTGCCGTGAAAGCGCGCGTCTATGCGCTCGATGCCTTCGCTGGAGCGAGCCTGCACGATCCCTTCGAATTTGCACGAACGTTCAAGATCGTTGCTGCCCCGAGGCGCTAGGATCGCTTCTCTTTCGTAACCACAGCCAGATTGAGTTCGCATGTTTGATACCAAGATCGCCGTCATTCTTCGTGATGACCTTGCCGTATGGCAAAAACTGAACGTCACCGCATTTCTCATGTCCGGCATTGTCGCCCAGACCGGAGAGATCATCGGGGAACCATACCGCGATGGCGCAGGCAACGTCTACAATCCCTTGTCCATTCAGCCAATCGTCGTCATGGCCACGGATCAGGAGGCGTTGCGGAAAATCCACCAGCGTTCCCTCGAGCGTGACATCACGACATCGCTCTACATCGAGGAAATGTTCGCGACCGGCCACGATACCGCCAACCGCCAGGTGTTTTCGCAGTTTTCCCCCGATACTGCCAAGGTGGTCGGCATGGCGCTGAGGGCCGACAGGAAGATCGTCGACAAGATCACCAAGGGTGCGAAGCTGCACGCCTGAGGATCGGCCTTCAAACGCAAAAGGGAGGCTGTGGGCCTCCCTTTAATAGCGATGCAGTGATTGCCGCTTATTCGTCGTTCATCTTCAGAGCGGCGATAAAGGCTTCCTGCGGAATTTCCACCTTGCCGAACTGGCGCATGCGCTTTTTGCCTTCCTTCTGTTTGTCCAGAAGCTTGCGCTTGCGCGTTGCGTCACCGCCGTAACACTTCGCCGTCACGTCCTTGCGCAGCGCGCGCACGGTTTCGCGGGCGATGACCTTGCCGCCGATGGCGGCCTGGATCGGGATCTGGAACATGTGCGGCGGAATGAGTTCCTTCAGCTTTTCGCACATACCGCGTCCGCGCCTGTCGGCCGCCGAGCGGTGCACCAGCATGGAGAGGGCATCGACAGGATCGCCATTGACGAGGATCGACATCTTGACGAGATCGCCTTCGCGATAGTCGATGATGTTGTAATCGAACGAGGCGTAACCCTTGGAGATGGACTTCAGCCGGTCGTAGAAATCGAACACCACTTCGTTGAGCGGCAGTTCATAGGTGATCATTGCGCGGTTGCCGACATAGGTCAGCTCCGTCTGCAGGCCGCGCCGGTCCTGACAGAGCTTCAGGATGCCGCCGAGATATTCATCCGGCGTCAGGATCGTCGCCTTGATCCACGGCTCGCGGATTTCCTTGATCTTCACCACGTCCGGCATGTCGGCCGGGTTGTGAAGTTCCTTTTCCGTGCCATCCGTCAGCGTCATTTCATAGACAACCGAAGGGGCGGTGGCGACGAGATCGAGATTGAACTCGCGCTCAAGGCGTTCCTGGATGATTTCGAGATGCAGCAGGCCGAGGAAGCCGCAGCGGAAACCAAAGCCGAGGGCGGCTGACGATTCCATTTCGAAGGAGAAGGAGGCGTCGTTGAGGCGAAGTTTGCCGACAGCCGCGCGCAGGTCTTCGAAGTCAGCCGCATCGACCGGGAAGAGACCGCAGAACACCACGGGCTGCGCGGGCTTGAAGCCGGGCAGGGCCTGCGCCGTCGGGCGCTTGTCGTCGGTAATGGTATCGCCAACACGCGTATCGGCGACTTCCTTGATCGAGGCGGTGATGAAACCGATCTCGCCGGGGCCGAGGCTGTCGACATTGACCATCTTCGGGGTAAGTACGCCAACGCGCTCGACGCCGTATTTCGCGCCGGAACCCATCATGCGGATCTGCTGGCCCTTGCTCAGCACGCCGTCGATGACGCGCACCAGAACCATGACGCCGAGATAGGTGTCGTACCAGCTGTCGACCAGCAGGGCCTTCAGCGGCCCGTTTTCGCCAACATCACTTTTCGGCGGCGGCAGACGGTTGACGATGGCTTCCAGAACATCGGGAATGCCAAGACCGGTCTTGGCCGAGATCATCACGGCGTCGGAGGCGTCGATACCGATCACTTCCTCGATCTGTTCCTTGATGCGTTCTGGTTCGGCCGCCGGCAGGTCGATCTTGTTCAAGACCGTGACCAGCTCGTGATTATTGTCGATCGCCTGATAGACGTTGGCGAGCGTCTGGGCTTCCACGCCCTGCGATGCGTCAACCACCAGCAGGGAACCTTCGCAGGCCGAAAGCGAGCGGGATACTTCGTAGGCGAAGTCGACGTGACCGGGCGTGTCGATCAGGTTCAGCACATAGGTCTCGCCGTTATTCGCCTTGTAGTGCAGGCGCACGGTCTGGGCCTTGATGGTGATGCCGCGCTCGCGCTCGATATCCATCGAATCGAGAACCTGTTCCGACATGTCGCGTTCGGCAAGGCCGCCCGTCGACTGGATCAACCGGTCGGCCAGCGTCGATTTGCCGTGATCGATGTGGGCAACGATCGAGAAGTTGCGGATATGGTCCAGGGGCGTGCGGGTCGAATTTGTGCTCATGTTCCGCGCTATAGCAGGGGCTTGTCATGCCGCAAAGCGGGAATTTGGTTAAAAGCCCTTTAAAATGGGCTTTCAGACCGCAAATTGCTCTGGCCAGTCGCGGCGGGTGGCAACCTGTCCCTCGGTACGCAGCCTTGCCACAGCGGCAAGATCGATATCTGCTATCAGCAGGGTGCTCTCCGTCACCGCATCGCTTTCGCTTTCCGCGATGATGCCGGATGCCGGCATGCCGTAGTCGGACGGTACGTAAAGGGCAGCCCGCCCGCGATTTTCATCGACAGCAGGGGACCATGGAGCCTCGCCCGCGGTGGGGGAGGAAAGAACGGCATATTGATTTTCCAGCGCCCGGGCCTGCGCGCCGATGCGTACGCGGTAAGCGCCGGCCAAAGTGTCGGTGCAGCTGGGCGCGAGCACCAGTTCCACACCGAGTTCCGCCAGCTTGCGGCCGAGCATCGGAAACTCATTGTCGTAACAGATCAAAATCCCGAGCCTGCCGATGCTCGTCTCGAAGGCTTTCAAACCCTCGACCCCGGCATGAATGTTCCATTGCTCCCGCTCGAACCGGGTCATGATCTGCTTGTCCTGATAACCGATCAGGCCATCGGGGCCAAAGAGCCAGGCGCGGTTGCGGAACCTGCCGTCCGGGTCCTTCACCGGCGCACTGCCGGGCTGGAGCAGAATCTGGTGTTGTCGCGCCAGCTCCTCGCAAAGCTCCACCCAGGAGGGGATGAGTGGCTGTATGTCTTCGATGGAACGGTGCAGATCGGAGCGGGCGTCGGGTGGTAATTGCCCGGTCAGCGCCATCGCCGAATATTCCGGCAGAAGCAACAATTCCGCGCCCTTTTCTTTGGCCTCGCGGACGATGGCGGAAAGATGCGCTGCATAGGCCTCCCATGTCTCGATCAGTTCGATGGCATATTGGCTGGCCGCTAACCGTGTCATTCGTTTGCATCTCCGGCAATGGTCTTCATCCAGAAGGATAGCGGTTTTGCGCTTTCGCTGCTCTCGTCGATGTCCTGCCATGTGAAGCTGGTGCGCAGTTCAGGGTGATGGCGATAACCCCGCTTTTGCCAGAATTCATTCAGCGGCACATAGTCCGCCGGGCGACGCGGATGATCGGCTGGTCGCTCGACGGCGCAGAAGGTGCAGCGATCGAAGCCGAGCCTCTTTGCATGGGCCTCCCGTTCCTCGAAGAAGCGCACACCTATCCCGTGACCGCGATAGTCGGGCAGGAGCACGCTTTCTCCGAAATAAAATATCCGGTCCGGGTTGTAACCTGCCTTGAGGAAGGGTGTCTTGACCTCATCGGTTTCCGCCATCATCGGCATGCCGGTAGACATACCGACAACGCGCCCGTCATCGAGCGCCAGCACGAACACCGCGCCGTCAGTATCGGCATAGGTCACGAGGTATTTGCGCTCATAATCCAGCGTGCCGTCATAGAGATAGGGGAAGGCGCGAAACACCTCGATCCGCAGGCGCGCGAGGTCATCGAAATGGGGCGCTGCGTCGATGCCGGAAAGAGACTTGATTTCGACGGTCATGGGCATTTTCACTCTCGGTTGCACTGGTTATACCGTCATGGAACACCCGCGCAAGCATGAACGGAGAAGACAATGACCGCTGCCGAGACCATCCGCGCCTATTACGATGCCTTCAACCGTCAGGACATGGACGCCTTCCTGGCGCTGCTTCACGATGAGGTCGTGCATGACATCAATCAGGGCGAGCGCCAGACCGGCAAGGCCGCCTTCGCCTCCTTCATGGATCATATGAACCGCTGCTACCGGGAAAACCTCACCGAGATGGTGATCATGGCGAGCGAAGACGGCAAACGCGCATCCGCCGAATTCGTCGTCAACGGCGAATATCTCAAGACCGATGAGGGCTTGCCGGAAGCGAATGGCCAGAAATACGTACTGCCGGCCGGCGCCTTCTTCGACCTGAAGGACGGGAAGGTTAGCCGAGTAACAAATTACTACAATCTGAACGACTGGATCGCCCAGGTCGGTGCCTGAACCCTCATTTGCCATGCGGAACCGGCCGCAGAGTGGCAATTATAATTTCCATTATCGTGGATATTGACTCCATCATATGAGAATAATAATCTCATATGATGGAAAACGAAGATCGAATTCTAGAACACTCCATCGGCGAGCGGATCAAGGTGTTGCGGGCTGAAAACGGCCTGACGCTGGACCGGCTCGCCTCCGAATCCGGCGTCAGTCGCGCCATGATTTCACGTATCGAGCGTGGTGAGGCGAGCCCCACCGCGTCGCTGCTCGCACGCATCTGCGCAGCACTCGGCCTGTCGCTCTCCGGTTTCTTCGCGGAAAACGAAGAGGCGGTTTCCCCGCTGGTGAAGAAACGCGACCAGCAGCTGTGGAAAGACCCGGAAACCGGTTATGTCCGCCGCGCCATTTCCCCACCACGGGTGGGGTCTGACGTTGATATCGTTGAAGTCGAATTTCCGGCAGGTGCGCGTGTCGGTTTTCCGCCGCACGCGGCAAGCCGGGGCATGACGCAGTATGTCTGGCTCTTCGAAGGTGTTCTGGAGATGACGAGCGGCGGTGTCGTGCACCTGATGGAGCCCGGTGATTGCCTGTTCATGCCGGTGGGCGAGGGGCATGTCTTTCACAATCCTTCCGAAAAACCCGCCCGTTATGCCGTCGTGCTGGATCAAAGACAGCGCTGATTTCCCAGAGGAGTTCATATGGCCAACATCCGCGTATTAAACGGGCAGGAGACCATCGATGCCCTGCCCGAACTCTGCGACGTCCTTGCCGAGTGCGTGAATGGCGGCGCATCCGTCGGTTTCATGTTGCCCTTCTCCCCGCAGCATGCGGAACCCTTTTGGCGCTCCGTGGCGGAAAACGTGGGCGAGGGCGGCACGATCCATGTGGTGGCGGAAGTGGATGGCAGGGTGGTCGGCACCGTGCAGGTCGGCCTCGCTTCCAAACCCAACCAGCCGCACCGCGGCGATCTGATGAAGCTTCTTGTGCATCCCAAGGCGCGCGGCCTTGGTCTCGCCCGCAAGCTTATGGAAAAGGTGGAGCAGGAAGCTGCTGCCCGTGGCCGTACCCTTCTGGTGCTGGATACGGCGACAGGCAGTGATGCCGAGGCGATCTATCCCCGCCTTGGCTGGCAGCGCGTCGGGGTCATTCCCGACTACGCCCTGTTTCCTGATGGGCGTTATTGCGGCACAACCCTGTTTTACAAGCGCATCGGCTAGCACATTACTCGGGGCTTATTGTCCGGGCTTCAGCGTTCGGTTGAAGGCGGCAACGATCATCTTTTCCAACTCGGCGTGAATATCAGAACGATCCCGCGGCCCGGCCGGCTCGCAGATCGGATCCCGCTCGCCGACGGATTTGAGAAATGCACTGGCGTCTTCCTTGCAGAGGGGCAGGAAGCTGAAATGGTCGGCCTCGTCGACCTGCTGATAGGTTGCACCGGGCACTTCGGCCGCCAGCCTGTCCGCCAGCACCGCCGGCGGAATTTTTCCCTTGTTACCGAGATTGATAAAGGTGAGCGGAATATCGATCTTTTTCAAGCTCTCCGGCTGGAAGGCGAGTGCGAGGCCGGGATCGACCAGTACGGCGGAACGGATACGGGAATCGCGATTCTGCTGTTCGAAACGGGCCTTGTCGAGGGTTCTGAGATCGAGCTTCGGCACGCTGACCGGCTCGTTATTGAGATAACCCCGGCCCCCAGCAAACCACTGGCAATCTGGCATCGTGGTATACTCTTCGCAATAACGCGCATAGGCGTCGAGATCAGCGCGGGCGCCGGATATCTCCATTGCCGCGCTACCGCCTAGCGAAAAGCCGAGGACGCCGATCCTGCCCGCATCGATCGAGGTGGACCATTTGCCTTGTGTCGTTAGGGCCGTGGCGATTGTGGAAAGATCGCCGGTCCGCTCCCAGATTTTCGGCGTATCGGCCGGCGTGGAATCGCCGCTGGTCGTGCCGGGATGGTTTGTGCCGGCAACGATGAAACCCTCACTCGCAAGTTTTTCGGCGATCCAGGCCATGCCGCTCACTCGTGAACCCGAGCCGTGAGATAAAAGCACCAGCGGAAGACGGCCAAGCTGCACCGCAGCGTCCTTGAAGGCGGGTGTGCCCTGAAAAATCCGATCCTCTCCGGAAAGCACCTGTGTGCCCTTGCCGTCGGATGGATACCAGATCGTCACGGCAAGATCCTTACCCCGGTCCGGCGAATGGATGGCGATGTCGCTGACGCCAACGGCCTCGCCCGCGAAAAGCGGTTGGATGGCGAGAGAGGAAAACAGGAAGGTCGTGATGGTCGTAAAGGTGCGCATGAAAACCCCGTGCGGTGAAAAGAACGAGATGCAATCTGCGCCGTCACCGGTTTTTTGCGTCCTTGATCGCGTTTGAGGTCGTACCGAAACGCGATCTGGTCCATGACTGGGCAAAATAGGGTCTCGCTTAGGGGATATCGTTCGTGCTGTTCATTCCGCTGCCTTTTGTCGTGGGGCTTCTGCTGGTCGTCATGTTCATTGTCTTCCTGCGAAGCGGAAACGACGTGCGGACCAACCGGGCCTTTCTCGCGTCCATTGCCCTTTGCGCCGTGCAATCTGTCCTCGTCGGGCTACGTTGGGGTTATGGCATCAGCGAAATGCGTTATGCCCTGCCGATCCTTGCCTCCTGCCTGCCGCCTCTCATCTACATCGCCTTTCGCGGATTGATGGGGGCGGGGCGGGAGAGCCGCAGGGTGATGCTCGCCAGTCTGGCCTTGTCGCCACTGTTGATCGTCGTGCTGGAATTTGCATTTCCGGCGGCGATCGACATCGCGCTGATCACCATTTTTGTCGGCCACGCCGTCGCGCTTCTTCTTCTTGGGAGGAAGGGGCCGGATGGGCTGGACGAGGCGCAATTCGCCAGCGTCGCCTCGGCACACCGGGCGCTTATCATCGCCACGGCTGCTCTTTGCGTTTCTGCTCTTGTCGATCTGCTGGTGTTTTTTGATTTCGAATGGGCGCAGGGGCAGAATGTTGCAGCACTCGTCAGCAATGCCAATCTTTTCGGATTGTTGTTGATCGGCCTCATGGCCGCTCTCGCCGGTAAAAGCAAAGCGCCGCAAACGGCGGCGGAGCCGATTTCGGACTTATCGTCTCCGGCAGAACCATCCGAACAGGACAGGGACATCGTCGCAAGGGTCGACCGGCTGATGGAGGTGCAGGCGCTTTATCGCGACGAGAACCTCAACCTGTCCCGGCTTGCGAGACGCCTCGGCCTGCCAAGTCGGCAAATCTCGGGTGCGATCAACCGCTCCCTCGGCGTCAATGTCTCGCAATATGTCAATCAGCTCCGCATCCGCGAAGCCTGCCGGCTGCTGGAGGAGACGGAGCAATCGGTGACGGCCATCATGTTGTCCGCCGGCTTTCAGACCAAGTCTAATTTCAATCGGGAATTTCGCCGTGTTACCGGCATGAGCCCGGTGGACTGGCGTGAACGCGAGGTGTGGAAGCTGGTATCGAACACAAAAACGGCCACCTGGCAGATGCCGGATGGCCGTTTGAGGATATTGAAATGAGGATCAGAGCGTGCCGTTGCGCTGCTGGATCATCATGTAGGTATCATAGGTATATTCGGCGATCTGGGCCCAGAGATAGGCGTCCTTCTTGAAAGCCTGCTGGCTTTCATAGATCTTCTTGAAGCTCTCGTTCTTGGCCGAAATCTCCGCATAGGTATCCTGCGCTGCCTTGTGGCAGACGTCGAGAATTTCCTGGCTGAAGGGGCGCAGGATGGCGCCCTGTGCCACGAGTTCCTTCAGCGCCTTCGGGTTGCGGGCATCGTAGCGCTCTAGCATGCTGGCGCTGCCGGCGGCGCAGGCGTCTTTCAGAATGCGCTTGTAGTTCTCAGGCAGATCATTGAACTTCTGCAGGTTCACGAAAGCATGCACGGCCGGGCCGCCTTCCCACCATGCCGGGTAGTAGTAGTATTTCGCGACCTTGTAGAAACCGAGCTTCTGGTCGTCATAGGGGCCGACGAATTCTGTGGCGTCGATCGTGCCCTTTTCCAGCGCCGCATAAACATCGCCGCCGGCAATCTGCTGCGGTGTCACGCCAACCTTCTGCATCACCTGGCCGGTCAGGCCGGCAATGCGCATCTTCAGGCCCTTGAGGTCGTCGATGGTGTTGATTTCCTTACGGAACCAGCCGCCCATCTGGGCGCCGGTATTGCCGAGCAGGATCGAGTAGATATTGTGCTGGGCAAGGAATTCATTGAGCAGCTCGTTGCCACCGGCCTGGTTGAACCAGGCATTTGTCTGGCGTGCATTGAGACCGAAGGGGACAGAGGTTCCAAGCCCGAAGGTCGGGTCCTTGCCGACATAATAATACGAGCAGGTATGCGCCATTTCGACGGTTCCGGCCGTCACCGCATCCGCTGCCTGCAACGCCGGCACGATTTCGCCGCCGGCAAAATGCTGGATGACGAAATTGCCGCCGGAGGCTTCCTTGACATGGTCGGCAACGATCTGGCCTGCGCCGAACAGGATGTCGAGGCCTTTCGTGAAGGACGACGTCATGCGCCAGGTGATCTTGGGGTTTTCCTGTGCAATGGCCGGAGCGGCCAGAGCGGTTGCGGTAACACCGGCGCCGACGGCGCCCGCCTTGCGGATAAATGATCTGCGATCCATGTCGATAAGCCCTGCTATCTCTGCAAATACAGGCGAACCGCACGGTACGCCTCCCGCTGGCTACTAAACATTTATCCCTGCGGCCATCAAGAGGGAATATTGAAACTCGCGTGGCTCTTTCTTTGCCTTAAGACCCACTGCGTTTTAACGCCGGGTCATCCATTGCAGGATTATAAAACAGCGAAAGCGTCAGGCTTCTGGCGATGCGTTCCGCCGTTTCCATGAACCAGTCATGCGCCTTTCTGCTCGGCGCGATGTCATCGAGCGTCACTGAAAAAAGTGCGAGCCATTGCGGAAAAAGCTCCGCCGACATGCCTTTTACCTGCAGATGCGCCTGCACCGGTTTGCCACCATAGCTACCATTCTTGAAGGCGATAGCCGTCCAGAACTGTTTCATCCTGGCCATATGTTCCGGCCAGCGCCCGGCAAGCCGTGCATCGAAAACAGGGCCAAGCGTCGGGTGTTCAAGAACACGGCCGTAAAAGGTCTCCACCAGCAGATCGATGAAAGCGGCGTCGACGCCGATCTCAGCCATGGACTTTTCCGCTCTGTCCTGAATTTCCGCATTGTGGGCGGCTCGCCCTGCAATTTGATACTGCATCGTCTTTCCTTTTTGGCAAATTTACCGCGCAGCGCCGCTGGCTGCAATGCGACCTATTGCCTTGTTAGAATTATTCTAAAACGACTTGATATCGATACGAGGCGGATGTATTTAGAATTATTCTAAAAAAGGTTTGAGCCATGTTTCGCAGTCTTTTTTCCCTGTCCAAACGCCCTTTTTCCTCACTCGGCGAACAGGAAATCCTGGCACTCGCCATTTCGTCCGAAGAGGACGATTCCCGTATATACCGCTCCTATGCCGATCACTTTCGCGCGCAATATCCACAATCGGCCAAAGTTTTCGAGGATATGGCCGAGGTCGAGCAGCAGCATCGGAATGTCCTGATCGACATGCATCGCCGTCGTTTCGGTGAAACCATCCCGCTGATCCGCCGCGAACATGTGCGCGGTTTTTACGAACGCACGCCGGACTGGCTGGTGAAGAACCTTTCGCTTGAGAAAATCCGCGCCCAGGCCGAATTGATGGAAGCGCAGGCGATCCGCTTTTACGATGAGGCCGTCAAGCGCACCACCGATGCATCCACCCGCAAGCTCCTGGGTGATCTGGCCGAGGCGGAACGGGGTCATGAAGACATCGCCCAAATGCTGCAGGAAAAACATCTTGATGAGGGCGGCCGCACGGAAGAGGAGGAAACCGCCAAGCGGCAGTTCCTTCTGACCTATGTGCAGCCGGGCCTTGCCGGCCTTATGGACGGCTCCGTCTCGACGCTGGCGCCGATCTTCGCGGCGGCCTTTGCCACACAGGATACGTGGCAGACCTTCCTGATCGGTCTTTCCGCCTCGGTCGGTGCGGGTATCTCCATGGGCTTTACAGAGGCCGCTCATGACGACGGCAAGCTTTCCGGCCGTGGATCACCGCTGAAGCGCGGCCTGGCGTCGGGCATCATGACGGCCGTTGGCGGTCTCGGCCACGCGCTGCCCTATCTCATCCCGCATTTCTGGACGGCCACGGCGATTGCCGCCATCGTCGTTTTTGTGGAACTCTGGGCCATCGCCTTCATTCAGAACCGCTTCATGGAAACGCCGTTCCTGCGGGCGGTGTTTCAGGTGGTGCTGGGTGGCTCGCTGGTGCTGGCGGCCGGCATTATCATCGGCAACGCGTGAAAAAAAAGAAAGAGCCCGCGATGGCGGGCTCAATCAGAATTCTATCAGACTTGGAATTTGAGTGTCAGCGCAACGCGCCGACCAGAACGTCGCGACCATCTTCGATGGAAATCCAGCGGCCCGTATTGAAGGACGCCTGCCGCTTCAGATAGGTGTAGTTGGTGTCGGTCCACAGCTTCACGTCGTCGGTGAGGTTGTCGAGAATATAATCTCCATCCGTGGTGCGAAGCGTCAGCACGGCATGGCCTTCTCCGTCAGGCTTGCGGACGACGGTGATCAGCAGATCGGCCACGGAAAACCCGCGCTCGATCAGCTTCTTGCGCTTCAGCAGCACGAAATCTTCGCAGTCGCCGGCGGTCGTCGGATATTCCCAGACCTCGTCCTTGCCGTAGATTTCCTGGTCGGTCATCGCCACGATGGTGGTGTTAACGGAAGTATTTATCTCGCGAATGACGCCCCAGCCATAGTCGGTAACGCGCGGCGGCGGTGTCACCTTGCTGCGGATGTTGCACTCGTCGGCGTATTTCTGACAGAACTCGTAATGGCCGATTGGTTGGGACGTGATCCCGCCCGTTACCATGGAAGGGCTTCCCTTGATTTCCGCCATGGCGGAGGCAGCAGTCATTAGCCCGGCAGCAACTGCAAACAGCAGAGCACGCGCCAGCGGTGCGTTCATCATGAAACCCGTCCCTTAAATTCTTAACGAAAAGTTAAGAGGGATGGGGGGTAGGAGTCAATCATTAGCAATCGATGGCGCGCAAGACTCGTTGAATATGGTTAAGAGCGTTGCGCAAATGCCTATATTGCAAGGGCTTTGACTGCCGCGAGCATCCGCTCGATATCCTGCGGCCGGGAAAGCCGGTGGTCGCCGTCGCGGATCAACGTCAGCACGACATCGTCGGACGGAAGATGTTCGATGAGCTTTAGCGCATGCTGATAGGGAACATCGGGATCGCGCATGCCCTGCAGAACATGAACCGGGCAGCCGGTGGTGATGATGCCCGTGAGCACACGGTTCTGCTTTCCGTCTTCCATCAGCGCGCGGGTGAAGATGTTGGGCTCGGGGCTATAGTCCGAATGTTCCTCGAAATAACCCCGCTCTGCGAGAGAGGTCTTTTCCGCGTCCGAAAGGCTGGGCTCTATCAGTTCCTGCGTGAAATCGGGCGCAGGCGCGATGAGAACCAGACCGGCGACCGAGGGCGCGCCACCCGACTTGCGCAACTCCTCGATCATGCGCAACGCAATCCACCCGCCCATCGACGAGCCGACGAGAACGACGCGCGACGACGCCTTGGCGCGCACTACTGCAAGTGCCTCTTCGAGCCATCGCGAGATCGTGCCTTTGTTGAAATCGCCGCCGGAAGCGCCGTGGCCGGAATAATCGAGCCGCAGGCAGGCAAGGCCGTTTTCCGCTGCGAAGCGATCGAGTTCAACTGCCTTGGTTCCTGTCATGTCGGAGCGATAGCCGCCGAGCCAGACGAGCGTGGGTGCATCCGGCTGAGATGTTGCTGGGCGATGGAGGAAGGCAATGTTGCGGGCATCCTCGCCCATTCCTATATGCAGGAATTCAGCAGCTTGTTCGGTCATGTATATGCAATTCTCCTGATTTTCGTGCAATATCGACGGCGTATTTGCAAAAACCGTGGCAACAGGTGATCTTTTCGGGCAGATATGCTATTGACTTCGCCACGGCAATAACGACATTTCCGCCGCTTGTACCAAACAAGCTGTTTTTTGCTGACGTGATCCAGAAACAGATCAGGAGAATACGACCATTCGCAGACCTTTCAAAGCCGATGCCCCCGTTAAGGAGGGCCCGCGCTCCAACCGGGAAATTCGGGTTCCCAGAGTTCAGCTTATTGATGAAGAGGGCCAGAACCTCGGTAGCATGCCGACGGATCAGGCTTTGAAAATGGCGGAAGAGGCCGGTCTCGATCTCGTCGAGATTTCGCCTAACGCTGAACCGCCGGTATGCAAGATCCTCGATCTCGGCAAGCTTAAGTACTCGACCCAGAAAAAGGCCGCTGAAGCGCGCAAGAAACAGAAGATCGTCGAAGTCAAAGAAATCAAGATGCGCCCCAACATCGACACGCATGACTATGACGTGAAGATGAAGGCGATGAACCGGTTCTTTGACGAGGGTGACAAGGTGAAGGTGACCCTGAAGTTCCGCGGCCGTGAAATGGCCCACCAGGAACTCGGCATGAAGCTTCTCCTTCAGGTTAAGGAAGATACCCAAGCAATTGCCAAGGTTGAAGCCGAGCCGAAGCTGGAAGGCCGTCAGATGATGATGGTTCTCGCCCCGAGATAATTTGCGCCAGTTCTGAAAGCTGCGTAAATCACCGCCGCAAGGGGAAATTTTCATTCCCCGTTGCGCTTTTAGCCGACTGCGGTTATAAGCGCGCGTCCGAACGGTCCGGCAGGGCATGCCGAGGCCGTTCCTGAATAGCTTGAAATAGGCCTCGTCTGCCTGTTTCGATACAAAAAACGGAGTAGCAAAATGCCCAAGATGAAGACGAAGTCCGCTGCAAAAAAGCGGTTCAAGATCACCGCCACAGGTAAGGTTGTTGCAGCCGCCGCCGGTAAGCGCCACGGCATGATCAAGCGTACCAATAAGTTCATTCGCGACGCGCGTGGAACCATGGTTCTCGCCGAAGCTGACGGCAAGAAAGTCGTCAAGAACTACCTGCCGAACGGTCTCTGAGACTTTTCCGCACTTTTGGACACTTTAAGGAGATCATGACATGGCACGCGTAAAACGTGGCGTAACTTCCCGCGCCAAGCACACCAAGACACTCAAGGCAGCCAAGGGCTTCTACGGCCGCCGCAAGAACACCATCCGCGCAGCAAAGGCTGCCGTGGATCGTTCCAAGCAGTACGCTTACCGCGACCGCAAGGTCAACAAGCGCAACTTCCGCGCTCTGTGGATCCAGCGTATCAACGCTGCTGTTCGCGAATCCGGCCTGACCTACGGCCGCTTCATCGACGGCCTGAACAAGGCTGGCATCGAAGTCGACCGCAAGGTTCTGTCCGACATGGCTATCCATGAGCCGGCAGCATTCGGCGCGCTCGTTGAAGCAGCGAAGAAGGCGCTTGAGTACCTCAAGGATGCCGGTACGACCAACGAGTTTGAAACCGCTGTAAAGTAATTACGGCGCGGACAATCTGTTGTCATTTTAAACCCGCGTCGGGAAACCGGCGCGGGTTTTTCGTTTTGAGCTGCTGATACATTTCCATCGGTGTTTTTTAATTTAGAAATTTAGAAGAGTTGGAGTATTCACGCCGTTTGGAGCGAAACCTTTGGTGGACGAAAATGCTGGTCAATAAAAGTGAGGTTGTGGAAACGGAAGGTTTTCGCGTTCATCTTGACGACGATGACATCGCAACCGTGATGCGCGTCCTCCTGAAAAGTGACCGGCGCATTCAGAAGGTCGAGCTTTCGCAGCTGACGGTATGGATCAAACGGCAGGGCACGGAACGGGTGACCTGGTGGATGAAAATGCAGAAGCTGCTGTCGAAACTTCTGCCCTACACCTTTCTTCGTCCTTCCGAACCGCTTGACGGTGCGGGCCTTATGCAGCGAGAACTGGAAACATTGCAGCAGTTCCAGCAACGCGGCTTCCCGGTTCCGCCGCTGATCTATTCTTCACGCACGGCGGTGGTGCTGGGAGATGTCGGACCGACGCTCATGGAGCGGATGGATGCGCTGAAGTCGTCCGATCCGGTGGAGCATGACGCCTTGCTTGTGAAATCCGCAGAAGCGCTCGGCGAGCTGCATGCTGCGGGCCTCTGCCACGGCCGCCCGCATGTGCGTGATTTCTTTTTAAAGGACGGCCGTGTCGGTTTCATGGATTTCGAGGAGCGCCCGCAGGAGGTCATGCCGCTTGAAACGGCGCAGGCCCGCGATATCTGGCTGCTGTTTCTGCAGGTCGCGACCCGTGCCTGTGATGCCCCTAAAACCCGCGACGCAGCCTTTTCACGCTGGCTTGAAAACACCCCGCCCCGGGCAGTCGAAGAATTAAGCCGCCTGACCGGCATTCTCGGGCGATTTTTACCGCTTGCCCGGTTGATCGGGCGCGTGCGGATGGGTAGTGATCTGCGACGCTTTATCATGGCGACCGACTATCTGATGAATGCTGTGAACACCGACGCCGCTGTTAAAAAGTCCGGCAAGGCAGGAAAAGATGACTGAACTTGATACCTTGAAATCGCAACTGATGTCGGAGATCGCCGCCGCTGCCGATGAGCCGGCCATCGAGGCCGTGCGCGTCTCCGCGCTCGGCAAGAAGGGCTCGGTTTCGGAGCTTCTGAAGACGCTTGGCAGCATGACGCCGGAGGAGCGCCAGACCCGTGGCGCTGCCATCAACCAGCTGAAGACCGAAATCACCGACCTTATCGGCGAGCGCAAGAACGCGCTGAAGGATGCGGCCATCGCCGCCCGGCTGAAGGCGGAAACGGTGGATGTCAGCCTGCCGGTGCGCCAGTCGCCTACCGAACGTGGCCGTATCCATCCGATCAGCCAGATCGTCGATGAAATCACCGCCATCTTCGCGGATATGGGTTTCTCGATCGCCGAAGGTCCTGACATCGAGACCGACTATTACAACTTCACGGCACTGAATTTCCCTGAAGGCCATCCGGCACGCGAGATGCACGACACCTTCTTCTTCCAGCCGGATGAAAAAGGCGAGCGCAAGGTGCTGCGCACCCATACCTCGCCGGTGCAGATCCGCACCATGGAAAGCCAGAAGCCGCCGATCCGCATCGTCATTCCCGGCAAGACCTATCGCCAGGATTCCGATGCCACCCATTCGCCGATGTTCCATCAGGTCGAGGGTCTTGTCATCGACAAGAAGGCGCATGTCGGCAATCTGCGCTGGGTGCTGGAAGAGTTCTGCAAGACCTTCTTCGAGGTCGATAGCGTCGTCATGCGCTTTCGCCCGTCCTTCTTCCCCTTCACGGAGCCGAGCTTCGAGGTGGACATCCAGTGCGACCGTTCCGGCCCCATCGTCAAGTTCGGCGAAGGCAAGGACTGGATGGAAATCCTCGGCTGCGGCATGGTGCACCCCAATGTGCTGCGCGCCGGCGGACTGGATCCGGATGAATATCAGGGCTTTGCCTGGGGCATGGGCCTCGACCGCATCGCCATGCTGAAATACGGCATGCCGGACCTGCGCGATTTCTTCAACGCCGATGTCCGCTGGATGAACCATTACGGCTTCCGCCCGCTCGACATGCCGACGCTGTTCGGCGGTTTGAGCGTTTAATCCGGTTAGCCAAGGAGCAACGACATGAAATTCACTCTTTCCTGGCTGAAAGAGCATCTCGAAACGGATGCGACTCTGGACGAGATTTGCGAACGGCTGACGGCGATCGGTCTTGAAGTCGAGGATGTCGATGACAAGGCGGCCTACAAGCCTTTCGTCATCGCTAAGGTCGTCTCCGCCGAAAAACATCCGGAGGCGGACCGTCTCAAGGTGCTGATGGTGGATGCGGGTGACGGCAAGCCGGTGCAGATCGTCTGCGGCGCGCCGAATGCGCGCGCCGGCCTTGTCGGCGCGCTGGCGCGTCCCGGCGTTTACGTTCCGGGCATCGATGTTACGCTTGCCGTCGGCAAGATACGCGGCGTCGAAAGCCACGGCATGATATGCTCCGAAAAGGAGCTTAACATTTCCGACGATCACGACGGCATCATCGATCTGCCGGAAGATGCGCCTGTCGGCACGTCTTTCGCCACCTATGCCGGTCTCGACGATCCGGTCATCGAGATCAACCTTACGCCAAACCGTCCGGATTGCACGTCGATCTACGGCATTGCCCGCGATCTCGCCGCTTCCGGCCTCGGCAAGCTGAAGACGAAGGCTGCGCCCTCCTTCAAGGTGGAAGGCGCAACGCCCATCGACGTGAAGCTGGAACTGGACGATGCGGCCCTCTGCCCCGGCTTTTCGCTGCGTATCGTGCGCGGCGTCAAGAACGGCCCGAGCCCGAAATGGATGCAGCAGCGCCTGATGGCGATCGGCCTGCGTCCCATCAACGCGCTTGTTGATATCACCAACTACATGACATTCGATCAAGGCCGGCCGATGCACGTCTTCGACGCCGCCAAGGTCAAGGGTGATCTCACCGTGCGTCGCGCAAAAGACGGCGAGACGATCCTCGCGCTCGACCAGCGTGAATACAAGCTCGGCCCGAACAATGTCGTCATCGCCGACGAAAAGGGCCTCGAGTCCATCGGCGGCGTCATGGGCGGTGAACATTCCGGCTGCGACGAAAACACCATCGACGTGCTGATCGAATCCGCTCTTTGGGATCCGATCAACATTGCCAAGACCGGCCGTTCGCTCGGCATCATCACCGATGCGCGTTATCGTTTTGAGCGCGGCGTTGATCCGGAATATATGGTTCCGGGTCTGGAACGCACCACCGAACTGGTTCTGGAACTTTGCGGCGGCGTTGCTGGCGAAGCCAAGGTCGTCGGTTACAAGGGCCATCAGCCCAAGGTCGTGGATTTTCCGCTCTCGGAAGTGAAGCGTCTGACTGGTCTTGAGGTTTCGGCGGAAGAGAGCCGCACCATTCTCAAAGGCCTCGGTTTTGGCGTCGAGGGAACGGGCGAGCGCGTATCCGTCACCGTCCCGTCGTGGCGTCCTGACGTCGACGGCAAGGCCGATCTGGTTGAAGAGGTCATGCGTATCCACGGCGTTGACAATATCAAGCCGGAACCGCTGGAAAACTTCGGCGCCGTCAACGGCCGTATCCTGACCACGCTGCAGATCCGCACCCGCACTGCGCGCCGTGCCTTGGCAAGCCGTGGCATGCTGGAGGCCGTCACATGGTCCTTCATCCCGGAAGCGCAGGCGAAGCTTTTCGGCGGCGGTTCGCCCGCGCTGAAACTGGCCAATCCCATCGCGGCCGATATGTCGGATATGCGGCCCTCGCTGCTGCCGGGCCTTCTCACCGCCGCCCAGCGCAATGCCGACAAGGGCCATGGCGACGTGGCGATCTTCGAGGTTTCCGGCACCTATGAGGGCGATACGCCTGAGAAGCAGCGTCGCGTTGCCGGCGGTATCCGCCGTGGAACGGCCTCGCTCGCAGGCAGCGGCCGCATGTGGTCGAATGCTGCCAAGGGTGGCGGCAAGCCCGTGGATGTCTATGATGCCAAGGCCGATGCTCTCTCGGTGCTCGAAGCCTGCGGCCTGCCCATGGCCAATGTGCAGATCGAAGCCGGCGCGCCTTCCTGGTATCACCCCGGCCGTTCCGGCACCATCAAGATGGGTCCGAAGGTCGTGCTCGGTTATTTCGGTGAGTTCCATCCCAAGACGCTGTCCGAGCTGGATGTTTCTGGCACCTATTGCGGTTTCGAGATTTATCTCGACGCCATGCCGGAGCCGAAGAAAAAAGCGACCCGCACCAAGCCTGCACTCGAGCTTTCGCCTTTCCAGGCAGTCAAGCGCGACTTCGCCTTCGTGGTCGACAAGTCGGTGGAAGCAGGAGCCATCATCAAGGCCGCAACGAGCGCTGACCGAAAGCTGATCACCGGCGTCAACGTATTCGACATCTTCGAAGGCGCATCGCTCGGCGAAAACCGCAAGTCGGTGGCCATCGAGGTCCAGATCCAGCCAGTCGACAAGACGCTGACCGACGAGGATTTCGAAGCCTTGACGGCCAAGATCGTTGGCAATGTCGAGAAATCGACGGGCGGCGTTCTGCGCGCCTGAAAGCCTGAGAGCGGATGATAGAATGAAAAAAGCCGCGGCAACTGCCGCGGCTTTTCTTTTTAGCGGTTGGCCATCTGCGACATGCGTTCGGGATATCGTTCCCCTGCAACCTTTGCCGGCGAGAGCAACGCACCGAGGCTGGCGACTTCGTCCGCCGTCAGCGAAACATCCGTTGCAGCCACGTTCTTTTCCAGGTTGGCAATCTTCGTGGTGCCAGGGATTGGAACGATGAAGTCGCCCTGCGCCAGAACCCAGGCGAGTGCCAGTTGCCCGGCGGTGACGCCCTTCTCGGCAGCCATGTCCTCCAGAAGCTTGATAAGCGCCAGATTGGCGTCGAAGTTCTCGCTTTGGAAGCGCGGCAGGCCGCGGCGGAAATCATCGGCGGCAAGGCCGTCGAGTGACTTCAGCGCGCCCGTCAAAGCGCCGCGGCCGAGCGGGCTGAAGGGGACAAAACCGATGCCGAGTTCGCGGCAGGTTTCCAGCACGCCGTTTTCCTCCACGTCACGGGTCCACAGCGAATATTCGCTCTGAATGGCCGCAATCGGATGAACAGCGTGCGCTTTGCGAAGAGTTTCAGCGCTCGCTTCAGACAGGCCGAGATATTTCACCTTGCCCTGTTGGGCCAACTCGGCCATGGCGCCTACCGTATCCTCGATCGGGACATTGGGATCGACGCGGTGCTGGTAGAACAGGTCAATGACATCGACACCGAGGCGTTTGAGCGAAGCTTCTGCGACGGCGCGCACGTTTTCCGGCCGGCTGTCGGTGCCCACCATCATCTGGCCTGCGGGTTTGCTGGGGTCGATCCTGAAACCGAACTTGGTGGCGATGACCACCTTGTCGCGATAGGGCTTCAAACCCTTGCCGACGAGAATTTCGTTATTGTAAGGCCCATAAACCTCTGCCGTATCAAAAAAGGTGACACCAAGTTCCACGGCGCGGTGCAGCGTTGCTATTGCGCTGCTTTCATCGCCGGTCGGGCTATAGGCATGGGTCATTCCCATGCAGCCAAGGCCAAGCGCCGAAACGGAAAGATTGTTTCCGAGGGTTCTCTTTTCCATCTGTTCGTCCTTCCATAAGGAGCCGCCCGTCATCAGGGCGTGATCAGAAAATAGCGTCTCATGGCGGTAAAAATAATCGCTGCAAATCCGCTTGGGTTGTTCTATCATTTAGAACAATGAACCGTGTGCAACTCTCCCAACTGGCCGTTCTCGCCGCCGTCGCCGAAGGCCGCAGCTTCCGCAAGGCCGCCGCCGAGCTGGCCATTGCGCCTTCCGCCGTCAGCCATGCGGTGTCATCGCTGGAGGCGAGCCTTGGGCTACGCCTGCTGCATCGTACCACCCGTAGCGTTTCGCCGACAGAGGAGGGCAGGCGGCTTCTCGAAACGCTGGGTCCGGCGCTTGCCGATATCGATGCGGTTATCGAGACCCTTGCCGAGCATGGTGGAAGACCGGCTGGCCCCCTGCGCATCACCTTGCCGAGACTGGCCGCCGAGGATCTCATCGTGCCACGGCTGGGTGAATTCCTCCGACTTTATCCCGATATTTCCCTCGAAATCTCAACGGATGATCGCTTCGAAGACATTGTCGCGAAGGGTTTCGATGCCGGTCTGCGTCTCGGAGAACATCTCGATGCGGATATGATTGCGGTGAAGGCGAGCGGCGCATGGCGCGGGGCGATCGTCGGCGCTCCCGCCTATTTCGCGGAAAATGCATCGCCGCGCGAGCCAAGAGATCTCATCCGCCATCGCTGTATTCGCCGGCGCTTCTCCAGTGGCCTGATCTATCGCTGGGAACTGGAGAAAAACGGCAAGCCACTGGTGGTTGATGTTCAAGGGCCGCTGATCCTGTCGGACCAGAGCCTCATTCGTCGGGCGGCAATCGACGGCGCAGGGCTCGCCTTTGTTTTCGAGCAGCGCGTTGAGGACGATATCGCGGAAGGCCGGCTCATCCGCGTGCTGGAAGACTGGTGCGCACCCTTCGACGGCTTTTATATTTATTATCCCTCGCGCCGGCAGATGCGCCCGGCGCTGAGGGCCTTCGTGGATTTCTTCCGCTTCCGCGGTTGATCAGAACGTGATGCGATAGCGGATATGCCCGTCGCTCTTCACGTAGCTGTCGTAAAGCTTCTGGGCGCGGTGATTGCCTTCGTCGGTGTTCCAGTAAAGCCGCGACCAGCCCCTATCCTTGCAAATAGTGATCAGGTCGTCCATCAGCGCCCGGCCCGTTCCCTTGCCGCGGATCGTGCCATCGACAAACAGATCTTCCAGATAGCAGTCCGGTGTCTTCACCCAGGTGGAATCATGGAAATGGTGGATGGCGAAACCGGCCATTCGCTCACCGAGCATGGCCACGCGCATGGAAACGCGGGATGCGGGATCGAGGATACGCGCCCAAGTGTGTTCCGTCACATCCTCGGCAAGATCGACCTTGTAAAAGGCAAGGTAATCGTTCCAGAGGCGCAGCCATTCCGCCCGGTCAGCGGGCTTTGTGTCGCGAATTGTGAGTTCCATCTTATGCGCCTGCCTTGTCGAGAAGGGTCATCATCTCATCCGTCAGCTTCAGATCGACAGCGCGTTTGAAGCTTTCAAGCTGTGACAGGCTTGTGGCGCTCGCGATTGGCGCCGTCACCGCTTTTTTCCGCAACAGCCAGGCCAGCGCGATATCCGCGAGCTTGGCCCCGGTCTGTACTGCCACAGCATCCATGGCGCCCAAAACGGCAAGACCCCGTGTGTTGACATAGTCGCCGACGCGATAGCTGCGGGCGACGCCTTCCGTATCGGCCTTGGCGCGATATTTCCCGGTCAGGAAGCCAGCGGCGAGGCTGTAATAATTGATGACGCCGATCTCTTCCTTGACGCAAAGGTCAGCAATAGGACCTTCAAAATCCGCGCGGTTATAGAGGTTATATTCGGGCTGCAGCACATCATAACGCGGAAGATTATTCTTCGCGGCCACGTCCAGCGCCTCCTGAAGTTGGCTCGCGGAATAGTTGGAGCAGCCGATGGCGCGGATTTTTCCCTGTTCCTTCAGTTTTGCGAAGGCGGCAAGCGTCTCTTCCAGCGGCACTTCAGGATCGGGTTTATGGGCGAGATAAAGGTCGATATAGTCGGTTTGCAGCCGCTTCAGCGAGGCTTCGACAGCTTCCGCGATCCACTTGGCGCTGAGGCCGGTCTTCTGGCCGCGATTGTCGAAACCGACCTTGGTGACGATAACGGCATCCTCGCGCTTCACGCTCGATTGCTTAAGCCATTTGCCGATGATTGCCTCGGATTCACCGCCCACATGCCCGTCTACCCAGGCGGAATAGACATCCGCGGTGTCGATGGCGTTGAACCCGACGTCGAAAAATGCATCGAGCAGGGCAAAGGAAGTCTTCTCATCCGCTGTCCAGCCGAACACGTTGCCACCGAAGACGATCGGCGCGATTGAGAGGCCGGTGCGGCCAAGGCTTCGTTTTTCCACGGGAATGCTCCTGTTGCTGACTTTGCCGCAGGTTAGCAACTGCCCGCCTGCATAACCATTCAATTCCTTTGATGTCACTCATCAGCGAGGGGGCGACGGCCGGGAAAATCAGGCCTGAATGCCGCGATAATGGCTGGGCGGATAACGATTGTGTTGTTGCCAAACGCGCCGTAAATGCCGGGCGGAGGCAAAGCCAGCCCGCTCGGCGATGGCTTCCATATCGAGACGGCTATTTGAAAGAATGTCACGGGCCAGATTGACACGCATCAGGTTGACGTAATCGATGACGCTGATGCCGGTATGCTCGCGAAACAGGCGCGACAGATGCCTTTCGCTGAGTGCTGCGATATCGGCCAACCGCTCCAGCGACCAGTCTTGTGCCGGCTCAGTCATGACCCGGTCCTGCACGCGGTGAATGGCGGGGTGCATATGGTTACGGCCGGTCAGCCAGGGGGAAATCTGCGGATCGTTGCCGTTGCGCCGGAGATAAACGACCATGGTTTGGGCAATGCGCGCCGCGACGGCGGGGGATGTCAGCCGCGAAACCACATGCAGCATGAGGTCGATGCCGGTGGAGATGCCTGCGCTGGAAAAGCGGTTGCCATCCTCGACGAACAGCCGGTTCTCGGCCACCTGGGACAAGGGCGCGACACGGCGGAGTGCCTCGATGCAGTCGCTATGCGTGGTGCAGCTCCGCCCGTCGAAAAGCCCGGCCTCACCCGCCAGCAATGCGCCGGAGCAGATGGAAATGACTGTCGTGTCGAGACCCACGACGCGGCGCAGCCATGCTGCCAATGCCTGCCGCTCCCGCCGGGTTTCCGGTTCGCTCTCCGAGCGCGAGGTGCTGCCGGAGATCAGCAGAAAGGCATTCTCCGGCAGGGTGGCAGGCAGTGTTTCAAGCCCGCAAATGCCAAGGCCGATCGAGGACTGCTGCTTTTCCTGTGCTGCGATGTAGCGGCAGTCGAAAAAAACATCGTTCTGCTCGTTATTGGCATAGCGGATCACCTGCAATGGCCCGGCAATATCGAGCAGCAACGCGTGCGGCGGCACAAGCGTATAAAAGGGAATGACGCGTGTGCCGCCTTTATCCATCAGGCTGCCGCCTTCAGCGGTGCAAGTGCCCCGCTCACAGTGGCGATGCGCGCGAAGCGGCCGGCCAGCACCAGCTCGGTCCGCTTGCGGATGTCATCCGCGCTGAACACCGTGCCGGAGGGATGCGTCATCGGAAAGGTCAGCGTCGCCTCGGTGATGTAATCGACGCTATATCCGAGATCGGATGCGTGCCGGGTGGTGGTTTCGCAGCATTGCTCAGTGCGGATGCCGGAAACGATCAGCCGGTTTATGCCTCTCTGCGTCAGCCAGATCTCGAGACCGGTGCCGGCGAAGGCCGAGTGCCGGCTCTTGTGAAAGGTGACATCAGGGGTAATCCGCACACCCTCCAGCGCGCGGATATAACCGCTGTCTTTCGAGAAGGCCCGGTCGCCATCGACATGGAAGATTTGCACGACGGGGATTCCCGCTGCCTTGGCGCCGTCGATCAGTGCCTGCTGCTTCTCCAGATAGGCGGCAAGCCCGCTTTCCTCGAAATAGGGGGCATGCCGAAAGGATTCCTGAACGTCGATGACGAGAAGTGCGGTGTTGGACGAGGACATTTTATGATTCTCCAGTGTGGTCATGGGTAGCATAATTCTCCTTCTCCTATGCGGATAAAAGCAAAAAAACCGACAAAGGAAGGACAAATCCGGCCATACCTTATCTCGTTGCCTGCCGGCGGCTTGCCAGTCCCTGCGATGGTGATAAGTTTCCGGTGAATGGCAGAGCGGGAGAATGAAATGCTGCGCTTCGGAATAATCTCAACGGCGAAAATCGCTCAGGATCACGTCATTCCGGCGATACAGGATGCGGAAAACTGCGTGGTGAGTGCCATTGCCAGCCGCGATCACGCCAAGGCGCGCACGATTGCCGAGCGTTTTTCCGTACACGATGCCTTTGGTTCCTATGAGGAGATGCTGGCATCGGATGTAATCGATGCGGTCTATATTCCGCTTCCCACCGCGCAACATGTGGAGTGGACCATTAAGGCCGCCGATGCCGGCAAACATGTTCTTTGCGAAAAGCCGATTGCGTTGAAGGCAGAAGAGATTGATACGCTTATCGCTGCGAGGGACCGCAATGGTGTCATCGTGTCCGAGGCTTTCATGGTCACCTATTCCCCTGTTTGGGCCAAGGTGAAGGAATTGCTGGCGTCGGGCGCCATCGGCACACTGAAACACGTGCAGGGCGCTTTCAGCTATTTCAATCGTGATCCCGGCAATATGCGCAATATCCCCGAATTGGGTGGTGGGGCGCTGCCTGATATCGGCGTCTACCCGACCATCGTTACCCGCTTTGCCACCGGCGCCGAGCCCAGGCGCGTGCAGGCCACGGTTGAGCGTGACAGGGAATTCGGCACCGATATCTACTCCAGCGTCCGAGCCGATTTCGGCACTTTCGAGCTGAGCTTCTATCTAGCAACCCAGCTTGACTCCCGTCAGCTCATGGTCTTCCACGGCACGGACGGTTACATCGAGGTGAAGTCACCATTCAACGCCAACCGCTGGGGCGCGGAAGAGATAGAACTAACCAATCAGGCCCATAACCAGTCGCAGGTCTTCCGGTTTCAGGATAGCCGCCAGTACAAGCTCGAGGCGGAGGCCTTGGCCCGTGCGGTGAGAGGTGAGGGGCAGGTCGTTACTTTGGAAAATTCGAGGAAGAACCAGCTTTTCATCGACGCCATCTACCGCGCGGCGGAAAAGGATGGTTGGGAAACGGTTTAAGTCCGCTGTTTTTGCAGCCGAAAATATCCGTAAAGCGCCAGGACCAATGCTGCGATCGCTGAAAGTGCGAGCGGGATGAACGGCTGCAAAAGCGGGTTGCGCCACAGCAGCAGGGCATACAGGCCGACGCCGACGATCCGGGAGGTAAGTGTGACGGCATTCTTCAGAAAGCCGTTCAGCTCTGCGCCGTTCGAACGGTTAAGCTGCCAGCTCGTCGCAAGCCCCGCCGCCGCACCGGGCAAACGGGCTGCCAGCGGATCGACGCGGAGATAGAAAACAAGCAGACAGGTAACGGCGAGATCAACGACCAATCCGCAAATTTCGGTCAGCGCGAAGTGCGGAAGTCTCAACGGGGTGGGCTTTTAAAGCGTCGGCTGCGTGGAGCGCGGGCGCTGCAGCACCAGAAGGCTGATAACGACACCCACGACGCCGAAATTATAACCGGCAAGCGCCAGGAGCAGTGACATCAGCGGCACGGCCGTGGAAGAAAGCACCATGGCGACACCATAGGCGCCGATAATCATCATGCAGATGAAAACGATGCTGAACACAGAACGCAACGCCACTGCGGTTACGCCAAGCACTGTGGCGGTAAGAAAAATCATGATGCCGCCTCCTCTTTGGTTGCCGGGTCTGGAACAAGACGTAGCGTCTCGTTCCCTAACGAACCCTTGTTTTCTCCTCCAAACCCTGTTTTGCTAACTCGTTAGTTGAGGATATGGTTTCATCGACGTTAAAATCGGTGAGCCGATGTCGGCATTTCCGAATCGACGGCTTTTGGTTACAAACGGTCATGAGCGATATCTTCTCCCACGCCGCCTTGAGCAATCTTGCCGAATTCTCGGTGTCCGAACTGTCGGGTTCCATCAAACGCACGGTGGAGACGGCTTTCGAGCAGGTGCGTGTGCGCGGCGAGATCTCCGGTTATCGTGGCCCGCATTCTTCCGGCCACGCCTATTTCTCGCTGAAGGATGATCGTGCCCGTATCGACGCGGTGATCTGGAAGGGCACGTTTTCTCGGCTGAAGTTCCGCCCGGAAGAGGGGATGGAAGTGATCGCCACCGGCAAGATCACCACCTTTCCCGGCTCTTCGAAATACCAGATCGTCATCGAAAGCCTGGAGCCTGCCGGTGCGGGCGCGCTGATGGCGCTTCTGGAAGATCGCCGGCGGCGGCTGGCGGCAGAGGGACTTTTTGATGCGGCCCGCAAGCGTCCTCTGCCATTCATGCCGCGTGTTATCGGCGTCGTCACCTCGCCCACGGGTGCGGTCATTCGCGATATTCTTCACCGTATCTCGGATCGGTTTCCGGTCCACGTCGTCGTCTGGCCGGTCAAGGTGCAGGGCGAAGGCTCGGGCGAGGAGGTGGCGAACGCCATTCGCGGTTTTAATGCGCTGAAGCCCGGTGGCGACATTGCCCGTCCCGACGTGCTGATCGTCGCGCGCGGGGGCGGCAGCCTGGAAGACCTCTGGAGCTTCAACGACGAAATCGTCGTGCGCGCGGCAGCTGAGAGCGAAATCCCGCTGATTTCTGCCGTCGGCCACGAGACCGACACGACATTGATCGATTATGCCGCTGATGTGCGCGCGCCGACGCCGACAGGCGCTGCCGAAATGGCGGTGCCGGTGCGGGCGGAACTCGAAGCGCAGCTTTCCGGTCTCGCTGCCCGCCTTTCCGGTTCGGTCTCGCGGCAAATGGACAATCGCCGCCAGGGCGTGCGCGCTTTGGTGCGCGCTTTGCCGTCGCTCGATCAACTTCTGGCCCTGCCGCGCCGCCGTTTCGATGAGGCTGCGAGTGGTCTTGGCCGTGGATTGGAATTGACGACGCTGAACAAGCGCCGCGCCTTCGAACGTTCCGCCTCGGGACTGAGACCGGAAACCCTGCTGAACGGCCTCAAACACCATAGGCAGCGCATCACTGAGCGTATGCACCGGGCCGAGACCCTGGTGGAGCGCCGTCTGTTGCAGGGCAAAGGCCGAGTTGATTCATTCGATTCCGCGCTGCGTTCGCTTCCTGCCCGTCTGCTTGGCCAGCTGGAACGGCAGAAGGAACGGGTCGTCACCGCGTCGCGCCGTGCCGACACCGCGGTGTTGCACCGCATGGCGCAGAACCGTTCCGGTCTTGCCGCTCATGACCGCATCCTGCAATCCCTGTCCTACAAAAACGTGCTGAATCGCGGCTATGCCGTGATCCGTGACGAAGAGAACCGGCCGCTGACCCGTGCTGCTGCCATTGCCTCAGGCGCTATGGTGTCGATGGAATTTGCCGATGGTCGCGTTTCCGCCATCACGACGGGAGAGGGGACACCCGCCCCGGATATCGCCGCCGCACCAAAAAAGAAGCCGGCGAAACCGGCTTCTTCGGACCCGGGTAATCAGGGCAATCTGTTCTGATCAGATTGACGCGGCATCCGAAAAACGGCGGCTGACGGTGAAGGTCTTTTCGATATCGGGATGCAGCTCCATGCCGAGGCCGGCACCCGGTGGCACGGTGATCATGCCGTTTTTCACCTCGGGCAAAGCGGTGACGAGATCGCGATACCAGGTCTTGTAGAAGGCGCGCACGCTTTCCTGCACCAGCGCATTCGGCGCATTGAGCGACAGATGCGTGGAGGCGCAGAGCACCACCGGCCCCGTGCAATCATGCGGCGCCACCGGCAGGTGCCAGGCTTCCGCCATGGAGGCGATCTTGCGCGCTTCCGAAAGGCCGCCGCACCAGCTGATGTCAAGCATGACAACACCGGCAGCACCCGTTTCCAGGAGATCGCGGAAAGCCCAGCGGGAACCGAGCGTTTCGGACGCGGAAATCGGTGCGGGCGACACGGCGGCATACCGCGTCAGGCTGGAAAGGCTATCCATCTTGATCGGATCTTCATGCCAGAAGGTCTGGTAGGGAGTGAGCGCCTTGGCGATCTGCATGGCGGGCAGAAGCTGCCACATGGAGTGAAACTCCACCATGATATCCATCTTGTCACCCACCGCCTTGCGGATTTTTTCGAAAGGCTCGAGCGCGCTTTTCAGGTCCGGCATCGAGATATATTGCCCGCGCGTCTTTTCCGCCGCCGCATCAAACGGCCAGATTTTCATGGCGGTGATGCCGTCTTCCAGCAGCGAATGGGCAAGTTCGTCGGCGCTATGCAGGAAGCCGTTCAGATCGTCATAATCCCTGCCGTCGGAGAGGCCATAATTGGCCGTCTGCTGACCGGTCGCCTTCTTGATATATTCGGTGCCGGCGCAGGTATTGTAGGTGCGGATTTCCTTGCGGCTGAAGCCGCCGAGAAGCTGGGCGATGGGCTGGTTGGTGGCCTTGCCGAAAATATCCCACAGCGCGATATCGAAGGCCGAATTGCCGCGCACTTCCGCACCCGATGAACGGAAACCGAGATAACCGACAAGGTCCTGAGCCAGCAGGTCGATCTGCAGCGGATCGCGGCCGATCACGCGGGGGGCGATATATTCATGCACATAGGTCTCCACCGTCTCCGCTCCGAAGAAGGTTTCGCCGAGCCCGGTAATGCCCTCATCCGTATGGACCAGAACCCAGAGCAGGTTCGTCCGTTCCGCCACACGGACGGTCTCGAGTTTCGTGATTTTCATGGTGTCTCCTCCAGAGGCAGTCGTTTCCATCTGGGACTGCGTTGAAAAAATCAGGCGATGCCGGCTGCCAGAAGTGCATGCACGCTTTCATCGAAGTGCCGCGCCATCAGCGTTGAGGCGGTTTGCGGGTCGCCTGCGGCGATGGCCTGTCCGATGGCGATGTGAAGTTCGCACGCGGCGAGGCGCTGTGCATCGGAGGTGCGGCTTTTCCAGCCGATCGGCCAGGTCTGGCGTGTCACATTCTGGAAAGCGCCGAGAATGAGTTCGAAAACCGGGTTTTTGGAGGCTCTGGCAACAGCAAGGTGAAAGGCAAGGTCATGCTCCATCACCCTGTCATTGTCGCTGAAGTCCCGCTCCATATAGTTGGCGTGGTCGAGGATGGTGAGCGCTTCCGCGTCGGTGCGCCGGAGCGCTGCGAGCGTTACGGTTCTGACTTCGATGGTGCGGCGTACGTCGTAAATCTGCTGGATGTTGATCTGCTCGGTGTGAATGCCATGCTCGAACATCAGCGACATCGCACCATGGTCCAGCGTCGCCACAGTTGCGCGCTTGCCCGCGCTGACATCGATCAGCCGCATGGCCGACAGAGACCGGAAAGCCTCGCGAACGACCGTGCGCGAGACGCCCAGCTGTTGCGAGAGCGAAAGTTCGCTCGGCAGCTTCGCGCCGGGCGCCAGCTCGTTTTCGCGGATATGGCGGGTGATCGCGCTGATCGTGCTGCTGACGAGGCCGGATTCATGCGAAATGGCGTTTAACATTTTTCCTCCAACCTGTCGTACAGGTTTATGGAAAATTGCTTACAGGATTTTCTCTACGTAGACAAGCGCCCTGTTCCGCGCGATTGCACGGTTCCATCTGCGACGTAAATCTATTCCTCGAAGTCCTGCAGAAACCGCTTCAGCAACCCATCAAGGGTATCCCGCTCCTCTTCGCTGAGATGGGCGACAAGACGATGCTGGTTGTCGACATGCGCACCCACCGCCTCCTCGACGATGGCAAAGCCACGCTCCGTCAGCGATATCAAGACGCTGCGCCGGTCCTGCGGATTGTGAATGCGCTCCACCAGCCCGACTTTTTCCAGCTGGTCGATCCGGTTTGTCATGGTGCCGGAGCTAACCATGGTCATAGCCAGCAGATCGCCGGGAGAGAGTTGGTAGGGCGAGCCCGCGCGCCGCAATGTCGCCAGCACATCGAAAGCGGAGGAGGAGAGGCCATGTTTCAGGAGCACCGCCTCCACCTCGCGGCCAAGATACGTGCTGAGCCGGTGCAGGCGCCCGAGCAGCCCCATCGGGCCGACATCGAGATCGGGTCGTTCCTTGCGCCATTGCGCGAGAATATGGTCGACGTGGTCCATGGGTTTCTTGCTCATCACCAACGCATAACAATTGATATCTTGACGTCAAGATAAAATCGACTAGGCTGAATCTATCTTGATATAGAGATTCTTGAAATGAAGAAAAATACGACCTATGCCGCCGATGTGCTGGTCACAGCACTAGCTCCCGCCATCTGGGGAACCACCTATTTCGTCACGACGGAATTTTTGCCGCAGGGATATCCGTTGCATGTCGCCATGCTGCGCGCCTTGCCGGCCGGTATCCTGCTGCTGCTTCTCGTCCGAAAGCTGCCACAGGGTATCTGGTGGCCGCGCAGCTTCATTCTCGGCGCGCTGAATTTCTCGTTTTTCTGGGTAATGCTTTTCGTTTCGGCCTATCGGTTGCCCGGCGGTGTCGCCGCAACGGTGGGGGCGGTGCAACCACTCATCGTTATCGGTCTGTCGCGGCTGTTTCTCTCAACCCCGGTGCGGCCGCTCGCTATCGGCGCCGGTTTTCTCGGCATTGCCGGTGTTGCGCTTCTGGTGCTAACGCCCGGCGCGGCACTAGATGGTATCGGTGTTGCCGCGGGTCTTGCCGGCGCCGTTTCCATGGCCTTCGGAACGGTGCTGACCCGCAAATGGCGCCCGCCCGTCTCGAACCTCACCTTCACAGCCTGGCAATTGACGGCCGGTGGCATTCTTCTTTTGCCGGTCGCTTATGCTCTGGAGCCGGCCCTGCCAGCGCCAACGGCGGTCAATGTGATGGGCATGGCCTATCTCGGCCTCATCGGTGCGGCGCTCACCTATCTTCTGTGGTTTCGTGGGCTCGCCCGCATCGAGCCTTCTGCGGCCGCATCGCTCGGTTTTTTAAGTCCTGTCGTGGCCACCCTGCTGGGCTGGCTGGCGCTTGGCCAAAGCCTTGCGCCAGCGCAGATCGCCGGGTTCATTACCGTGCTTTTCAGCATCTGGCTCAGTCAGCGCAGCCAGTTACCGAGGTAGGGGGCCCGTCAGGCCCATTCGCCCTTGCGCATGACAGGAACCGTGGAGCCATCCGGCTTCACGCCATCGATATCCACCTTGTTGGAGCCAATCATCCAGTCAATATGGATGAGGCTGGAATTGCCGCCCTGCGCCTTGATCTGATCCTGCGACAGCGAGGCGCCGTCGAGGAAGCATTTTGAATAGCACTGGCCGAGCGCGATATGGCACGAGGCGTTTTCATCGAACAGCGTGTTGTAGAACAGGATGCCGCTTGCCGAAATCGGCGAGGAATGCGGCACAAGCGCCACTTCGCCGAGACGCCGCGCGCCTTCATCGGTGTCGAGCACCTTGTTCAGCACGGCTTCGCCCTTGGAAGCCTTGGCTTCGACGATGCGACCGGCTTCGAACTTCACCTGGATATTGTCGATCAGCGTTCCCTGATGAGACAGCGGCTTGGTGCTGGAGACGTAACCGTCAATGCGCAGCGCATGCGGTGTGGTGAAGACTTCTTCGGTCGGAATATTCGGGTTGCAGGTCACGCCGTTTTTCGCCATGGAAGCGCCGCCATGCCATTCGTGGCCATCCGCCAGGCCGATCTTTACGTCGGTGCCCGGGCCAGTGAAGTGCAGCGCAGAAAAGCGCTCGCCATTCAGCCATGCGGAGCGCTTAGCGAGATTGGCATTGTGCTGCGCCCATGCGGCGACGGGATCGGCCACATCCACCCTCGAAGCGGCGAAGATGGCATCCGCGAGCTTGCGCACCGCTTCATCCTCGGTGAGGCCGGGGAAGACCTGCTTTGCCCAGGAGGGGTTGGGATAAGAAATGATGTTCCAGTTGATATCAAAATTGGAAATCTTCTCCAGCGCCGGCTTATAGGCCGTGGAGTTGGCCTTGTTGGCGCGCGCGACCTTGGCGGGGTCCTCTTCGGCAAGCAGCATGGGGTTATCACCGGCAATCGCCAGCCGCGCCGCGCCATTGGCATAGGCCTTCGCCATGCCCTCATAGAGCCAGCCGGAAGCCCGGTCGAAATTCGCGTCGCTGGCGTGGCGGTAGCGCGAAAGCGTAGTTTCCTCGTCAGAGTAGAAAGTGGTAACCAGCCCGCCGCCCGCGATATAGGCATGCTTGGTCAAGAGCCTGACCAGCGGCAGGGCCGCCAGCGGCGCAGTGATCACCAGATCCTGATCCTTCTGCAATTGCAGGCCGACCTTGATGGCGACTTCCGCGAGTTTTTCGAGTTTGACGGGATCGATGGGAGAAACAGTCATGATCTGCCTTCGTCTATTTCATAGGAGGCGCCGACCATAGCCCATTCCTTCCGAAAGCCAAATGCTTTCAGGAGCCGCCGTTGCGCCTCATTCCGCGACCAGCGGTGCTACGATGGCACTCAATGTCTTCTGGGCATCGCGGGGCGAAAGCCTCACTTGCAAACCACGTTGCCCGCCATTCATGTAAACGTAATCATGCGCCAAGGCATCGGCTTCAATGGCTGTCGGCACATGTTTCTTCTGACCGAAAGGGCTGATGCCGCCGACATGGTAACCCGTCGCCCGCTCCGCATCGGCGGGTTTCATCATGTTGGCGGATTTGCCGCCGAACGCGGCGGCAAGCTTCTTCATGCTCACCTCGCGGTCGGAGGGGACGACAACGCAAACCGGCTTGCCGTCCAGCTCCGCCATCAGTGTCTTCAGCACCAGATGTGGCGCCTCACCGATCGCCTCGGCCGCCTGCAAACCGATGCGGTCGGCATTCGGGTCGTACTCATAAATGACGGTGGTGAAGGCAATATCGGCCTTCGTCAGCATCTGGGTGGCGCGGGTCGTTTTGGACATGGTGGGCTGCGTTCAGGCAAAAAGGGTCTGGTAGATTTCCGGCTTGAAGCCGACGGTTGTCTTGCCCTTCGCCTCCAGCACCGGGCGCTTGATCATCGAGGGCTGCGCCAGCATCAGCCCGATGGCCTTTTCGCGGGTAAGATCGGCCTTCTGGCTGTCGTCGAGTTTCTTGAAGGTCGTGCCGGCCCGATTGAGAACCGTTTCCCAGCCGGCGGCGTCACACCATGTTTCCAGATGGGCGCGGTCGATGCCGGCTGCCTTGTAGTCGTGGAAAGAATAATCGATGCCGTTCAACTCCAGCCAGCTTCTGGCCTTCTTCATCGTGTCGCAATTCTTGATGCCGTAAATCGTGACCGTCATGCTACCGCCTCTTCGTCTTTAAGCCTTCCGGCATAACAAAATATCCATCTTATTCAAGCCGCCGCCTGAGGTGCGTTGCGCCATTTTCGAAGCATGATGCCTGAGCCATGCAAAATCGAAGTGGCTGATATCCGAACGAGCGCGAGCAAAGCTGCATGGCTTCCCTGCTACGTCATGAGTTGTAGAACGCGGCGGAAATCCCCATTATTTAGGCATCAAAGATGGAGAGAAAAATGCGTCAGGTTGCAAAGACATCACGTAACTTCTTCGGTGAAACTTTCGCCGTTCTCGGTGCAGCGCTCTCGGTTTCGGCCGCTGTTCGCGCACATCGCAAGCCCGCTCGCGCCGATCTCGAAGCTCTCGGCATCGACGGCAAGGCTTTCGACAAGGTCCAGCTCTAAGCTGGTTATCGTTTGTAGCGAGGCGACTTCGCCTCGCTTGCGCCTGGCACCGGAATCCGCGTCGGTTTTCCGCAGGCGCCTCGGATGATTTGAACTGCGCCTTTGTTCGTATAGTTGCCCAGCAGCGGAGGCGGATAATTTCGGGCATGGGAGCCACGCTTTTTTGGCCCCACCTTATCGCGCCGCTATCTTACGGGTTGGCCGCTTCGACGGACCGATTATTTTTTGCGGCAGATATAATTGACTCTCCGGCTGCTCGTAGCGGTCCGCTTTCGCCGAAAGCGCGAAGCGTCCCAGAGACTCGTGCCGCGTTTCCCCATTATGGCTGAAGATGACTTCGAAACTGCCTGCCAGCCAGCTATAGGGTTTTTCTACCGGCATGGTTTCGATTTTCCCGCAGCCATAGATCATGGTCAGGTGCGGCATAAACGATGATGCGGCGATATAGGGAAGATTTGCCCGCCAGAGGGCGCGCTGCACCATCTTCGCCAAAGCCCTGAGCTCCAGCATCTCGCGGCGGCTGTTTAGCACCAGACAGTTGCGATTGCCGAAAAGCGAACTCCCATCGAAGGTGATCGGAACGGGCCGCGCCCTTATCTCCCCCAGTGCTTCCTTCAGCCGGTTTACCAGGCCGCGAGGCACGGTGTCGAAACACCCGACACAGAGCAGGGTGATATGCAGAAGCTCCGCAGGATAGGCCTCACGCTTCGTCCGCCCTGCAGCATGGCTCGACGCATCGGTGAAAATTCTCTCCGCCAAGGCCGCCGGCGGTTTCACCACGATCAGGACCTTGCTGCTAAATCGCGGATTGATTCGGCGTTGTTTCTCCAGCTCGAACCCTTCAAGGAAAAGCTGCCTCAACCCTTCTTTATCCGTCAACTCCAAACCCATGACGATGCTCCACGGTCTATTCCAAGCTCGCGACATTATCATCGCCAATGAGAAATTAAAAGAACAAAAAGAGAACGAATTGCGGTGTCCGCGCCGCATGCCGGAAAGATCGATAGCTTTACGACACGGTACCGTTGACAATCTACCTACTAATTGGTAGGTATCGTGGATGAAAAACCCTCAAAGCAAAGCCGATGATATTCTCCAGTGCGCACGCACCCTGATCATAAGAGGTGGCTATAACAGTTTCAGCTACGCGGATATCTCCCAGGTAGTTGGCATACGTAATGCGAGCATTCACCACCATTTTCCCAGCAAAGCGGACCTGGTCTGCAAACTGGTCTCACAATACAGGAAGGAAGCTGAGGCCGGTATTGCCGCGCTGGAGCGAAACATCTCTGATCCGCTGGAACAGCTTCGCGCCTATATCGGCTATTGGGAAGGCTGTATCGCTGACGCGACCCATCCTTTCTGCGTCTGTGCGCTGCTTGCCAGCGAGATACCGGTTCTTCCCGAAACGGTCGTTCTTGAAGTGCGTGCGCATTTTAGAAGTCTCTCGGACTGGCTCACCGCCGTGCTGGAGCGCGGCGCTGCCCAAGGGTGCCTTGTACTGACCGGAACAGCGCGGACCAACGCTGAAATATTCATGGCCACAGTGCACGGCGCAATGCTCTCAGCGCGTGCCCACGGGGATGCTGCGACCTTTGGCGCGGTAACCCGCCCCATGCTGGAGCGCATCGCCGCTTGAAATTGCACCTTGTGAGGGGCGTGAACGCGTGACCCGAGTGAGGTGCCGATCAATCTAGCAGACAACGCTACGCTTGCAGATATGTCGGTGACAATCTGCTCCCCGGACCACCCATCTTTCTGGAAGAGAAAGGCAATCTCATATGTTCGGTATTTCTCCGCTTGGCTGGGTCCACACACTCGGCAGCCTGCCGGCCATTCCCGTGGCCATCTACATGTTTGCCCGTCACGGTCGAATCGTTCCCCGATCCACGCCGGGTGCAATCTATTTTGTTTCCATGCTGATCGGTGCTGCGACGGCCTTCCTCGTGGCGCATCAGCCGGTCAGCTACGCCATTGGCGCGCTGACCATCCTGTTCCTGCTTGCAGGTTACGGGATCGAGCGCATTCTCGGCTCAACGCGCGTCGCCAGATATGTTGAGACCATCTGTCTCAGTGTCAGCGCGTTTCTATTGATGGTGCCGACAGCGACCGAGACGCTGCGCCGTGTTCCGGACGGTCATCCTTTTGTCACCGATCTGAAATCACCGCTGCTTCTCGGCGTTCAGGCGGGTTTGCTGGCGATCCTCGTTGTCGGTCTTGCCGCCCAGATCATCTATCTCGCAAGACAAAACAGAAACGCCGCGAACTAGTCGCGGCGTTATCGTTCAAACTGTGCTCGACACAGTGGTATTGCCGCAGCAACACGCTGTGTCGATTATAGTCCTTACTCCCACTCGATCGTGCCGGGCGGCTTGCTCGTCACGTCGTAGACCACACGGTTAATGCCGCGCACTTCGTTGATGATGCGGGTTGCCGCACGACCGAGGAAGTTCATGTCGTAGGGATAGAAATCCGCCGTCATGCCATCCACTGACGTCACGGCGCGTAGCGCGCAGACGAAGTCGTAGGTGCGGTAGTCGCCCATCACGCCCACGGTCTGCACCGGCAGCAGCACGGCAAAGGCCTGCCAGATGGTATCGTAGAGACCGGCCTTGCGGATTTCGTCGAGATAGATCGCATCCGCCTTGCGCAGGATATCGAGCTTCTCACGGGTGATCGCGCCCGGGCAGCGGATCGCGAGACCCGGACCGGGGAAGGGATGACGACCGATGAAGCTTTCCGGCAGGCCGAGTTCGCGGCCAAGCGCGCGCACTTCATCCTTGAAGAGTTCACGCAGCGGCTCGACGAGCTGCATGTTCATGCGCTCGGGAAGGCCACCGACATTGTGGTGGCTCTTGATGGTGACGGAAGGGCCGCCGGAGAAGGAGACGCTTTCGATGACATCAGGGTAAAGCGTGCCCTGCGCGAGGAACTTGGGAGCGCCCTTGCCATCGGCTGCAATCTTGGCTGCTTCAGCTTCGAAGACCTCGATGAACAGGCGGCCGATGGTTTTGCGCTTCACTTCCGGATCGGAAACGCCAGACAATTCGCCGAGGAACAGATCGGCGGCGTCGACGTGAACAAGCGGAATATTGTAGTGATCGCGGAACATGCCGACGACCTGCTCGCTTTCGCCAAGCCGCATCAGGCCGTGGTCGACATAAACGCAGGTCAGCTGATCACCGATCGCCTCATGAATGAGAATGGCTGCAACCGAGGAATCGACGCCGCCGGAAAGTGCGCAGAGCACCCGGCCAGTGCCGACCTGCTCGCGGATCTTGCGGATCATCTCGGCGCGGTAGGCAGCCATCGTCCAGTCGGATTTGAGGCCGACGATCTTGTGCACGAAATTGGAGAGCAGCTTGCCGCCGTCAGGCGTATGCACCACCTCCGGGTGGAACATGGTGGTGTAATAGTGACGCTTCTCGTCAGCCGCGATGGCGAAAGGAGCGTTCTCGGAGGTCGCGATGACCTCGAAACCTTCCGGCAGCTTTGTTACGCGGTCGCCATGGCTCATCCACACCGGGTAGCTCTTGCCCTGTTCCCAGAAACCTTCGAACAGCGGGCTAGCCTTCTTGATATCGATATCGGCACGGCCGAATTCCGCCGCATGGCCACCTTCGACCACACCGCCAAGCTGCGTGCAGAGCGTCTGCTGGCCGTAGCAGATGCCGAGGATTGGAACCTTGCTGTCGAACACCGCCTGCGGCGCGCGCGGGCTGCCCTCGGCCGTCACGGATGCGGGGCCGCCGGAGAAGATCACGCCCTTGGGCTGAAGCTTCTCGAAAGCCTCTGCGGCATTCTGGAACGGGTGGATTTCGCAATAGACCCCGGCTTCGCGGATGCGGCGCGCAATCAGCTGCGTCACCTGGCTGCCGAAATCGATGATGAGAATGCTGTCGGGATGGGCTATCTGGGTCATGGCGAGCCTTTAAAGAAAAGCGGGGCTTTAGGCAACCCGGAAGCGGGCGTCAAAGGGCGGAAATTTGCGAAAATCGCGAGGTTTCAAAGGGCAATCACACCATCCTCGATAGCGCGGCAGAGCCGATCGACGGCATCGGCGAGCTTTTCATCGATGATATCCAGGTACGCCGTCCAGTCATCGACATGGTTTACATCGGCATTGCCATCGGAAATACCGCGCAGGCTGATGAGCGGCACACCGAAGCGCTGGCATGCTCGCAGGACCGCAAAGGTCTCCATTTCCACCATATCAGCATCGATCAACCCATAGGCCTCTCCGGAAACGACGTTGCCGCCGGTGGAAAGCCTGGCCTCGGCAATATCGGGTATCCGCAAAGGCAGGGCAACTTCGGCGGGCAGATCGAGAAACGGTGTGCGCCCTTTCTCAAAACCGAAGGCGGAAGCATCCATATCGCGATAGGAAACCGAAACCGCCTGATAGATACCCGTCTGTTGCAATGTCCGCGAACCGGCGGAGCCAAGCGAAACGACGAGGTCGGGCAAATTGTCGGCGGCATCGAGACCGGCAAGAATGGCGGTCACAGAAATGGCCGCCTCGACTGGGCCGACGCCGGTCATGAGTGGCGTGATGCGCGCCTGCAGATGGGGGCCGTATTCAGCGGAAGCCGCCATGACGAAAAGAACGGATTTATCCGCAACATGCGAAAGCCGGTAGCTCATCCGGTAATATCCTCGCGCCCCTTGACCACCATCATCGTGCCCGTCATCGAGGCGATCAGCTTTGCCGGTCCATCGGACAGGGCATAGGCACGACCATCCGCTACGATCAGATTGTTGCCGGGCTTGATGATCTCGCCACGAAACAGAAACCGCTCACCACGTCCCGGCGACATGAGGTTGACCTTGAATTCGATGGTCAGTAGCGAGGCTTCCGGTTCGATGATCGTATAGGCCGCGTAAGTGCAGGCGGTGTCGAGACCGGCGGCGATGACGCCCGCATGCAATATGCCATGCTGCTGTGTCAGCTTTTCATGGAAGGGCAGTTCTATTTCCACCAGCCGGTGTTCGATGCGGCTTATCTCGGCATTGATGGCCTGCACCACGCCCTGCCGCGCGAAACTTGTTTCTATCCGCTGGCGAAAATCGCCGGGATCCGTAATCTCCATGGCCTACCTGCCTGCCTTCTGCCCCGTCGCAGACTGACATGGCGCGTGGCGTCGGGCAAGGCAAGGGCGTAAGGCGAATTAGTTCAGCATGCCGATACTTGCGTTGAGCACCGTGGCAAAGGCGACCCATAGGGCATAGGGTGCGAAAAGCCACATGGATATGCGGTCGCGACGGTAGGTCAGTGCCATGAAGGCGATGATGCAGATCAGCATGGGGATGATGATGACGAGCGCGCCGGCCGGGCTCTGCATGCCGAAAAAGATCGGCGACCACAGGAAATTCAGCACCATCTGCGTGAACCAGAGGCGCATGCGCGTCCCCATCGGTTTCCGGATCCACGTCCGTGCGCCGGCGATGCCGATCAGCACGTAAAGCGCAGTCCAGACCGGCCCGAAAATCCAGTTTGGTGGATTGAAGAATGGTTTCTGCAGCGATTGATACCATTCGCCCGGCACATTGTTGACGCCGATCAACGCCCCGATGGCAACAACAACAACCAAAAAAATAATATACACGGCAAGGTTCTTCATGACGCCTGAAATGCGCTGGCCATGCTTTTGTTCCCTGCCTTTTCAGTATTTTAGCCGGAAAGGCGCACGATATGCTGGTCCCAGGCCACGTCGCTGCGAACGGCCTCGAAAAATCCGTCATAGGAGGAAACCGCAATGCCGTCGGCAGCCGCCGCAACGCCCGCCGCCTCCCGCACGGTGACTTCGCAAACCACACGCCCCGTCGTCGCATCGATCGTCACGGCAGCGTTGCCGTTCGGCGAGGTCAGGCCCACCAGTCCTTCGCGCCGGTTGACGGCGATGGCCCCGACATAATTGGCAAGCCGCACCGTCGTTTCCTCCGGCAGATCGACAAAGGCTACATCCTCGCCCTTCGAGAAATGGCCGACAAGCGGCGGAAGATCGTTGCGCGGTCCTTCATATTGGCAGGCGAACCAGATGCGGCCGTTATCGCCGAGATCGACGTGGCGCGTGGAAAGCTGCCGCAGCTGCTCCGGCATTACATGTTTCTGGATCGGTTGGCCGGTGGCGGCGTCCAGAAGCACGAGTGACGGTTCCATGCTGTCGATATTGAGCTTTGTTCGGCCGAAATCCGGGTGGGTCTCGATGCCGCCATTGGCGATCACGATCAGCCGTCCGTCATCGCTGACCGTCATGTCATGGGTGCCGACACCATGCGCGTCATACTCACCGATGCGGGCAAAGCCGTTGCGAGCGTCGTAAAGGCCGATGACGCCGCGATTGCCGTCGAAGTCATTTTCGCTGACATAGAGGATTGCGCCATCGGGTGAAAATTGCCCGTGGCCATAAAAGTGCCGGTTCTCCGGCGCGTGCATCACGACAGGCTCCTGACGTTGCACGGGATCGAAAGCCATGAAGAAAGTGCCTGGACGGCGCGCAAAGGCCACCGTCCTACCGGTCGCATGGCTCGTCGCCATTCCATGGGCGCGGGCGGGAAGCGCAACGCGGTCGATGATTTCGCCGCGCTCGCTCACCGTCGCAATGCCGTAGGATCCATCACGGGCGCGGAAGGCGGATGCGAAGACGGCGTCTGTGCGTTCCAGCGCATGGAGCGACCGCGGGGCGAGGGTGGCAAGAAAGGGAGTACCCGCCGCCTTGATGAAGCTGCGCCGGTCGATCAGCATGCGCTTGCCGCCGGAGATCATCGTTTTAGTCTCCGTCAGCAAAGGAAAAGCCGGAGCTGAGGCCGATGGCGCCGCCATATTGGTCGTTGAGGCGGTAGATCAGGTCTTTGCCGTTGAGCAGCAGGTAATCCACCTTGGCGCGCTGGTCGTCCTTGTCCAGTGCCTTTTCCACATCCGTATCGATCGTTGCGGCAACGCGGATCATCGATTTGGCGATGAAGTCAATGGAGTTGACGATGGAGCGCTGATCGGGCGGGACGAGTTCGACCATGTCGGCGGTATGCAGGAGAGTCTGCACGGCCTTGATATTGGTGGAGATGCTCTTCCAGGTCAGGCCGGAGCGCCAGTAGATGGCGGTGCGGGGAAATTTCGCCTTGTCCGGCCCCTTGTAGAAGGTTTCGATCCGCTGGTCGCGGATAGCCTCTGCACCGTGCACGAGAATGCCGAGCAGCGCAACCAACGCCTCGCGTTCATCGCGAAAAACGGGGTTGTCCGGTCCCGGCCGTGTCCAGTTTTTCTGCGCACCGTCAGGTGCGTTCCAGCTGTCGGAAAGCTCTGCCGCCACATTGGCGATATTGCCGGCGATGGCGGTGCCGAAACGGCAGCGGAAATCGCCCTTCTTGTCGAGAAGTTCATCCGCGCCGGTGCCGTAAAGCACGAATTCCAGTGCACCGAGGCCCTGTGCCGCGACACTCTTGCCTTTCAGGCCATCGGCGCTGGTGACGCTTTCATCCTTGTCGGCAAGATAACGCTGCACCTGTTTCAGCCCGAGACCCTTCTTGTCGGGGTAATAAAGCACGCGTTCAAAGCGGTTCTTCTCGATGACAGGGCCGATACGCACGATCTCGATTGTCGACCAGCTTAAGACCGTTTCAGTAAAAGCCGCCTGCGCTGCCGCCTCCGCCGTTTTGGAGGGTGCGGCGCAGAAGGCCTTCATGCTGCCTTCCAGCGTTTCCGCAGATTGCCGGAAGTGGTCATAACCGGGACGGATGAAGCCGTTCACCGCTTTTTCCATCACGCCCCGCACCTGCGCAGGGTCGAGCGGTGGCGGTGGCAACAGTTCCACATCCTGCGCCCTTGCCGGCGGCGTGGCGAGAAGCAGCAGCACGGAGATGACGCCGGAAATTTTTCGCATGGCAAAGTTCATTAGAGAGACTCCAGAAAAGCCAGCAAAGCCTGCCGGTCGGATTTTTGCAAGGCGGCAAAAGCGTCGCGCGCTTTTTGCCCTTCGCCGCCATGCCACAATATGGCTTCCGTAAGGCTGCGCGCCCGCCCGTCATGCAGGTAAAAGCCGTTGTCATTCACTCTTTGCGTCAGACCTATGCCCCAGAGCGGCTGCGTGCGCCAGTGCCGACCGCTGGCTTCCCCCACTTGCTGGCCATCGGCAAGCTCCTCTCCCATGTCATGCAGGAGGAAGTCCGAATAGGGCCAGATCAGCTGGAAGGAATGCGTCGGATCGCCAGCATCGCGGCGGGTGACGAATTTCGGGGTATGGCAGGCTGTGCAGCCGGATGTATAGAAAAGCTGCTTGCCCTCAAGAACGGTTCGATCCCCCGCATTGCGCCGCTGTGGCACCGCCAGGTTTTCGGTGTAGAAGGTTACGAGATCGAGAACCGGGTCTGGCGCTTCCACCGGCCCCAGCCGCGGCTGCACGCCTGTTGGCATGGCCAGACAGTCCTTCTGGGCATCGGTGCAATCGCCATAGGCATTCGGCGCATCCGGTGTGGAAATGCCGATATCGTGGAAGAAGGCGCTGGCGCTCTGGTCGCGCACGCTTGCATTCTGTGCTTTCCAGCCGAACCGTCCGAGTTTTATCTCGCCGGTGCGATGATCCTTGACCCAGGCCGGCCGCCCGGCAATGCCATCGCCATTTTTGTCATCGGGGTCTGCGCCGGCGAGAATATCGGCATCGGCAATGGCCTCGATCAAGCCCAGGCCGAGCGTCGGCATCGCAATACGGGCCGAAACCGTCGTGTCCGTACCGAGCGGGCCATATCTCAGGGCGGCAGCGGCATAAGTGGGTTTGCGCAGCGACACCACTTCGCCATCCAAAAGGCGCACGGGCCTTTCCGTGTAGGTGATGACCGGCCTGCCCTCGGCGGCGAGGCCGGGGATGGCGAGATTCTGCAGCTGCCGGCCATAGGTCTCGTCGGGAAAATTCAGCACCTCATGGCGCGCAATCGCGGCCCGTTCCGTCTCGTCCCGGGCCGGTCGCGCCAACCGCAGAAACAGGGAAACGGCGTCTTCGCCGGCAAGTGGCGGGCGGCCTCTGCCGTCCTTCACATGGCAAGTCTGGCAGGATCGGGCGTTATAAAAAGGGCCGAGCCCATCCGAAGCCTGCGTGGAGGAGGGGGAGGAGACCCAGAGCTTCTGGAACAGCGCGTTGCCGAGCTTGAAATCCTGTTTCCGCTCGAAAGGCATGGTGGCGGAAGGCTGAGAAAATGCATTGCCATCCGGTTTGCCGGTGCTGGTGGTCGCGCCGCCGGACATGGCCTCGAAGGGCTCCGGTCTCGTAAAATCGGTTGTTGGCGCAGTGACGGCCAGCACGCGGCTTCGATCTTTCTCCGTCAGGTCGTCACGCAACGGGGCGGCAAGCGTCACTGAGGCCACAAGGCAGGCTGCCCCGGCGAAGAAAAACGGCTTGCGGATCGGAGACAGCGACAATTCCATGGAGGTCGGAAGGCACATTTGGTGGCGGGCCGCAGTGATCGCGGCCCGCCTTGCCGCTTATTTGAAGACGGCGTTCGGGTTGTCGAGGCTCGCGGAGCCTTCAAGCTCGATCTTACCAAGATCAAGTGCCGCGATGACGCGTTCAACGGTCTTCGTCTGGTCAATGAGACCGTCGATGGCCGCCTGAACCACGGCATTGCCTTCCTTGTTACCTTCGCCGATCATCTGGTCATAGGCTTCAACCGTCTGGGCGCGCTTTTCCATCGCATGCATGGCGTCGAGCGTCTTGTTCAGCTTCGCCGTCATTTCGTTGTTCAGCGCCTTGTCCTTGGCGCCGACGAGTTCTGCCAGCGAGGCGCCGGTCATCTTCGTGCCGTCCACGCGGGTATAGTCGCCGGTATAGGCCGAAGCGATGCCGATGGCGTCGTTGAGATGGGAGTTATAGGTGTTGTCGGAGAAGCAATCATGCTCTTCTTCCGGATCGTGCAGCAGCAGGCCGAGCTTCATGCGCTCGCCCGCCAGCTCACCATAGGAGAGTGAGCCCATGCCGGTCAGAATGGCGGTGAGGCCCGCTTTCGGATCGGCTTCCACCGTCTTCGTGGCTTCACCCTCCGGCGCCCAGGCGTCTACCATCTCCTGCAAGTCCTTGACCAGCAGGGTGGAGGCGGATTTCAGGTAATCGGCGCGGCGGTCGCAATTGCCATTCGTGCATTTTGCCTTGTCATAGTCGGTATAGGGGCGGTTGCCCGCGCCCGGCCCGGTGCCGTTCAGATCCTGGCCCCAGAGCAGAAATTCGATGGCGTGATAACCGGTCGTCACATTGGCTTCGACATCGCCCGCCTCGTGCAGGCTCTCGATCAGTTCCGGGGTGATCTTGGAGGCATCGACCTCTTCGCCGCTGATCTTGATCTTCGGATTGGCGATGATGTTTGCGACGTAAAGTTCGTTCTCGTCGCTTTCGGTGCCGTAGGAGGCGTCGACATAGTCGATCAGGCCTTCATCCAGCGGCCACGCATTCACCTTGCCTTCCCATGCATCAACAAGGGGATTGCCGAAGCGGTAGACTTCCGACTGCTGGTAGGGAACACGCGCCTTGATCCAGGCTGCGCGCGCGGCTTTGAGGGTCTCTTCGCTCGGCGTTGCGATCAGCGCATCGATGGCCTTGTCCAGCGCCTTCGCCGTGGTCAGCGAATCCTCGTATTTGGCATGCGCGACATCGGCATAATGCTTGATGACGGCGGCAGCGTCGGTGGCAGCCTGTGCGGGAAGCGCGGTGAAGGCCGCCGATGCGGCCAGAAGCACGAAAGACGCGCTGAGAATGGTTTTGCGGATCATGATCCCTCTCCTTGGGCAGCCATGAAAAGACATCAGGCTGCGGCCAGCGAGTTCTGACCCAATCACAAACTTGTGTCAAACATTCTAGTTTAGAATGCTTTGAAACAAGCCCGCGCGGTATTTCCCAAGTAAAATCGCTGCGTGCAAAACCTGCTTTATGCTTTGCGTTTCATCAAGCAGAAGAAGAAACCGTCCGTATCTGTGGTTGCAGGCGTGAGCGTCACTGTCTTGCCATCTGAAGAATGCGGTTTATTCGCATTGCCACTGAAAATCGACTGCCAGCGCTCCAGAGCCGAACCGATGGCAAATTCTGGATTTTCCTCGCAGAAGCGCCTGACCTGCTGCTCATTTTCCTCGGGCAGAACCGAACAGGTGACATAAAGTAGCTCGCCGCCCGGGCGCACGAAACCCTTGGCCTGCGAAAGCGCCTCGCCCTGCTGCTGCACGCGTTCTTCCAGATTGCGTGCCGTCAACCGCCATTTGGTGTCGGGACGTCTGCGCCATGTTCCGGTGCCGGTGCAGGGTGCATCGACCAGAACGCGGTCGAATTTTTCCTGGAACGGCGCAAGACCCGCTGCGCGGTCATGCACCTGCACATTGCGGGTACCGGCCCGCTTCAGCCGCTCGATGATCGGCGCGAGCCGCTTGCGATCGGCATCGAAAGCGTGGACCTGACCTTTATTGTTCATGCTGGCGGCCATGGCCAACGTCTTGCCGCCACCACCTGCGCAATAATCGAGGACCTGTTCACCTTCCCGGGCACCGGCAAGATCGGCGACGATCTGTGAGCCCTCATCCTGCACCTCGAACCAACCCTTCTGGAAGGACAGTTCGGCGGTGACATTCGGCAGGCGGGAGGGGCCTTCACCGGCGGGAATACGCACACCCTGCCGGGCAATCCGAGTGGCTTCCGCGCCGCTTTCCTCAAGCGCCTTCAGAACCTTGTCCCGGGTTGCCTTCAGCGTGTTGGCGCGCAGGTCTAGGGTCGGTCGCTCGTTGAGCGCCTGCGCCTCGGCGAGCCAACGCTCCCCGAAGGCAGTTTCGAGGGAACATTGAACCCATTCGGGAATATCGCCCTGAATATAGGCCGGCGCGTCGGAAAGTGAACGGGAAAGAAAGGCCTGCTGCCTTTCCGCGTCGGGCGCGGCGGGGGCGAATTTATCGCCGTCGAATTCCGCCGCCAGTTCCGCAAAGCTTTTGCCCCATTGCCGCAGCAGGACAGCATAGGCAAGCGAGGCGGCGCTATCGTCATCCATCAGCCAGGCGTGCGACAGTTTCATGCGAAGCGCGTCATAAACGATGTTGCCGATCGCGGCCCTGTCGCCGGAGCCGGCAAAACGATGGGCGAGACCCCAATCCTTCAGCGCATCGGCGACGGGACGCCGGCGTCCCTCAATATCCGCCAATACTTCGATTGCTCCGGCCAAACGCCCGCCCAAACGCATTGTCTACCTCTTCTTGCTGATAAGCCCGGTTGGTAGACGCGAATGGCGGCGAGGGCAAGGCTCAATCGGCCTTGACGATCTCGTAGCAGACCTTGGCAGTGCCGGAGCTGATCATGCCGATGTTCTTGGCGGCCGCCTTGGAGAGATCGAGAACGCGGCCCTTGATGAACGGCCCGCGGTCGTTGATGCGCACCACAACGGCCTTGCCATTGCGGGCATTCGTCACCTTGACCTTGGTGCCGAACCGCAGAGAGCGATGTGCAGCGGTCAGGTTGGCGGCGTTCATGCGCTCGCCCGAAGCAGTCTTGGAGGACAACGCATACCACGATGCGCCTCCACAACCATTTGCCGCATTCGCCTGAAGAGGCGCGATGATGGAACAGGCGGCTATAGTTGCAGCGGTGAAAGTTATACGACGGATATTCAACAAACTGTACTTCCCTGAAAATCGGCCCCGCGCCGATTGATTGTGCCCTTGCTAAACGGCCATGAACTGGCCTGAACGCCTTTTGATGCGAGATTGTAGGGCGAGGGAAAAATGGCGAAAAAAAGCTGATCTCAAATCACGAAGTGTTACAGTCTGTAATATTCGTGATCGTTAGCCGGAGAGGCGTCGCATGGCCGTTCCCGTCAAAACTCGGAAAAAATAACGCAGAATCAACGTTCAATGGAAATGCTATTACAAGTCACGGCTTCGTGAATCCACTTCACGAAATGTGAGTGAAATATTTTTCCAATGACTAGGATTTTAGCGATTCGCCGTAGTTAATTAAGTCTTAATTCGCTTAAATACAACGAAAACTATCCGCCAAAACGGCGTTGGATGGATTTTTCGTCGTTTTTGACGGGGTTGTTTCAGCCACGCCAGAGGCCGTGTTCCCATAATTGTTTTAGCGACTGCCGATACTCCGGAAAGCGGAAATCAAAGCCGAGTTCCCTTATTTTGGCATTGGAAACGCGCTTGTTTTCGCCATAAAAAGAGCGGGCCATCGGCGTCAGATCGGCGGTTTCGAAATCCTGTTCAGCAGGCGGGATAACACCCATTAAGTCGGCCGCGAAGCTCACCACATCCTGCGGTGGGCAGGGTTCGTCGTCGGTCACGTTGAAGATGCCACGCTCATTTTTCTGCGTCAGAAAGGCAAGCGCGGCGCCGATATCCTCGACACGGATGCGGTTAAACACCTGATCCTTCTTCACCAGACGGCGTGCCGTTCCCTTCTCGAAATTCATGAAGGTATTGCGTCCGGGACCATAAATTCCGGATAGGCGCAGGATGGAAAGCGGCACATCTACCCTTTGAGCTGCCTCAGTCCAGGCGGCCTCGGCGGCTACCCGTTCCACGGAGCGTGCGGAGACCGGGCGACAGGGTGTCGTCTCGTCCACCCAGGCGCCGTCATGGTCGCCATAAACGCCGACGGTGGAAAGATAGGCTAACCATTTCAGATTGGGCAGGAGCTTTTTCAGATCGCCGCCCAGAAGCGCAAACAGAGGGTCGCCGTCCTTGCCTGGAGCGATGGATTGCACGAGATGGGTAACATTGCGCATCGCAGCGATGAGATCGTCATCGAGATGGACGCCGTCGAAGAGCAGCGGCGTCATGCCGGCGGCGGCGAGGTTTGCGAACTTATCCGCGCTGCGTGTGGTGCCGCAGACACTTGCAGCCTTGGTTTTCAACGCGTTGGCAATGGCTTTCCCTGAATATCCCGCGCCGAAAATCATCACATGCATGCTTCATGCCTCTGCCAGTTGCCATTCCATTGCCGCTTCCGGATCAGTCTCCGGCGCGCGTCCGGCAGAGTATGTACGGAATTCGTCCCTGTCCATAAGCCGTGACAAAGCCCATGCGGCCATGCCGCGCACTTCCGCGGAAGGGTCGGCCTCCGCCAGCGCCTTGCATTGTCCCACGAATTGCCGGTCGACAGAGTTTCCCGCGGCAATCAGCACATTGCGGATGAAGCGATTGCGGCCGATGCGCTTGACGGGGGAGCCGCTGAAAAAGCTGCGAAAGGCGGCATCGTCAAGCGTCAGCAGAAAGGCGATGGATGGTTCCTTCAGATCTTCGCGCGCCTTCAGCTTCATCTCGGAGGCGCTGGCCGCGAACTTGTTCCACGGACAGGCGGCAAGGCAATCATCGCAGCCATAGATGCGGTTGCCGATCATCGGCCGGAATTCGTGCGGGATCGGTCCCTTGTGCTCAATGGTGAGATAGGAGATGCAGCGGCGCGCGTCCAGCTGATAGGGGGCAGGAAAAGCCGCCGTGGGACAGGCGTCGAGGCAGGCGCGGCAGGAACCGCAATGATCCTTCTCGGCCTCGTCAAGACAGAGTTCGGCGGTGGTGAACATGCTGCCCAGAAACAGCCAGGAGCCATGGCTGCGGCTGACGAGATTGGTGTGCTTGCCCTGCCAGCCGAGACCGGCGGCGGCGGCAAGCGGCTTTTCCATCACCGGGGCGGTATCGACGAAGACTTTCACATCCTCACCGGCGCGGGCAGCAAAGCGCGTGGCGATCTCCTTCAGCCGCCCCTTGATGATGTCATGGTAATCGCGGTTGCGGGCATAGACCGAAATGGCCGCCTTGTCCGGTTTCGAAAGCAGGTCGCGCGGATCTTCCTCCGGACCGTAATTGAGGCCGAACATGACGATGGAGCGCACATCGCCCCAGAGCGTTTTCGGCTCCGCCCGACGCGCCTCGGTTTCCTCCATCCACGCCATGGTGCCGTGGTAGCCATTCTCGAGAAACTGCCGCAACCGCTCCGGTGCGAGCGGAATGCTGTCGGGCGCCGTGATGCGACACAGATCGAAGCCGAGTGAAAGCGCCTCCTGACGAACGAAATCCGTCAGTTTGCGCGCGTGTATCCGCTGCTTGTCGTCGGCAACGTCGATGGTCGTGTCTCCTGAGGCCTATTCTGCGGCATATATAGTGCATGTCGCCCGAAAGTGTGCAGCGGTTTCGGGAAAACGACATGCTTTCATTATAGCCGCACGCCGCAGCAAATAACCCGGGAGGCCAGACCTCAGAAATCCAGATCGGCGTAGTGGGAAGAGGGGGCAAGACGCGGAATGCGTTCGCTGAGAAACGGCCGGAAGGAGGGGCGGGATTTCACCCGCTGATACCATTCCTTGGCAATCGGCGCTTCGAGCCAGTTGATCTCGCCGAGATAATCCAGCACCGAAACACCGGCCGCTGCGGCAAGATCGGCGTAGCTCAGCCGATCGCCGGCCAGCCAGGTGCGCGAACCGGCCAGCCACTCCAGATATTTGATGTGCTGGCGAATATTGTTGCGCGCGGTGCGCAGCAGCTTGGAATCCGGTGGTCCGCCACCCTGCGCCGCGGTCATTTGCAATTTATAGACCCTTTCGCGCACCAGCGGCCGGGTCACGTCATTTTCCATCTTCTGCAGAAACCACTCCGTCAGGCGACGGATTTCCGCGCGCTGAAACGGGTCTTCCGCGAGAAGCCGCCGGTCGCGCTTCAAAACCCCATGGGTTTCGTCCAGAAATTCGGCCAGCACATAAGGCCCGCTGAGGGAGCGCATATTGTCATCGAGATAGACCGGCAGGGTGCCAGCCGGATTGAGCGCCAGAAACTCCCGCCGTCTTTCCCACGGCTGCTCCTCCACGAGATCGGTCTGGAAGCCGTATTCCGCAAGGATCAGACGAACGAACCGGGATGCGGTCGACATCGGGGAGTGATAGAGAGTTGGCATCGGTACTCAATTTTTACGATTGGTTGTCATGATCGGCTTTTGCCGGAAAACTTTTTCAGTTTCGCTTCATCAAGACGCTATAAGAGCTTGGCTACTTTAAAACAAGTTTAACGCAATTGCTTTCCATTCACGCTTTCCCCCTGAAAAGAAGGATACCTCATGGGTGACCAATCGATCATCAGCGCGCTTTTGCTGGGCATTATCGAGGGTCTGACGGAGTTTATTCCCGTTTCCTCCACGGCGCATGTGCTGCTGGCCGGGCATTTCCTTGGCTTTAAATCGCCGGGCAATACCTTTGCCGTCCTCATCCAGCTCGGTGCGATCCTCGCAATCCTTCTCGTTTATTTTCAAAAGCTTGTATCGATCGCCGTGGCGATGCCGACAAGTGCCAAGGCGCGCCGTTTCGTGCTGGCGGTTCTCGTCGCTTTCCTGCCGGCGGCGGTGATCGGCGCTCTCGCGCATGACTTCATCAAGACGGTGCTGTTCGAAACGCCGATGCTCATTTGTGTCGTGTTGATCATCGGTGGCTTCATTTTGCTTGCGGTCGACCGGATGCCGCTGAAACCAAAATATACCGACATTATGGATTACCCGCCGTCGCTCGCCTTCAAGATCGGCCTTTTCCAGTGCCTTGCGATGATTCCCGGCACCTCGCGGTCCGGCGCCACCATTGTCGGCGCACTGCTGATGGGCACGGACAAGCGCTCCGCCGCTGAATTTTCGTTTTTTCTGGCCATGCCGACCATGCTCGGCGCGTTTGTGCTCGACCTCTACAAGAACCGCGATGCGCTGAGCTTCGATGATAGCGCCTTGATTGCCGTAGGGTTTGTGGCCGCCTTCGTGTCCGGCCTCTTCGTCGTGCGCTCGCTGCTGGATTTCGTATCGCGACGTGGGTTTGCGCCCTTTGCCTGGTGGCGCATCGTCATCGGTGCGCTCGGTCTCGTCGCACTTCTGGTTATCGGCTGACCCGCGGTTTCATATCGACCGAAAAACAAAAAAGCGCCCCGGAGAACCGGCGGCGCTTTTTTTAAACCTGTAAAGGCCGATCAGTTGGCGCTGATCGAAGCCGTTGCGCAGGGGTCGACGCCATAGGCGGGAGCGCAACCGCTCTTGCCCGCTGCAACCGTGCCCGGCGCCATGAAAGAACCCGCCAGAACCACCAAAGCCGCACACGCAAAAAAGAGTGCGATAGATCTGCCCATTTTATGATTGCCTTTCAGACGTTCGTTCGTGCGGATCGTGCCGCCGTGTGTGAATTGAGGGTTCGGGATATGTTTGGAATGTGGCGAATATCAATAAAGGAGCTTGCTGAATACCGGGTTAATGCGAAGTCTTTTCCACAGTTGCGCTTGTGCCACGCTCGCCCGTTTCAGCGCTCCACCGTTAACCATGCCGTTTCAGTTTTGATTTTTCCTCCCCACCCCATCTGGCAGTGAAAATGCACTGAAAGCGGTTTGGTTGCGGTAGACAGCATAAAAAAAGCGGGATGTGGCCCCGCTTTTGATTTCCATGACGTGCCTGACCTCAGGCCGCCTTGCCGGCGTTCGAGAATTGTCCATGCTGGCGATACTGCACCATGTAGGACGGCAGAACCGAAGCGACGCGAACGGGGGTGATGCCGATACCTTCCAGCGTCAGGCCGTTCTTTTCTGCCTCAGCGGAAACGACATTGTCCTTTTTCAGCATGGTCACCTGGTCCGGTGTCAACGGCGGCGTAATCAGCGGCACCAGCGATGCGAGCTTGCCGATCATCGAGGCCACGCCGAAGGGCAGGTTGACGAAGGAACGCTCGCGATAGGTCGCGGCGAGAACGGCCTCGAGACAGTCACGGAAGGTCATGACGTCAGGGCCACCGAGTTCATAAATTGCGCCGGGCTTCAGCTTGCCATCGACGCTGCGCGCGACGGCCTCGGCAACATCCTCGACATAAACAGGCTGGAATTTGGTTTTCCCGCCACCGATCAACGGCAGGAACGGCAGGTTGCGGGCCATCTTGGCAAATTTGTTGAAGAAATCGTCTTCCGGTCCGAAAATGATCGACGGACGCAGGATCACGGCACCGGGCAGCACGGAATGGATGGCGGCCTCGGCGCGGCCCTTGGTGCGGCCATAACCGGTCTGCGAATTGGCGTCAGCACCGATAGCGGAAATATGCGTCAGCGTGGCGCCAGCGTCGCGGGCCGCTTCGGCAATGGCTTTTGCGCCGAATTCCTGCACGGCGTCAAAAGTGTTACGGCCGCTTTCCGCCAGGATGCCGACGCAATTGACGACATGATCCGCGTCTTCGACGGCTTTGATGATGGAGTCATGATAACGCAGGTTGGCCTGGGCGAAGGAAATCTGGCCGACATTGCCGAGCGGTTGCAGAAAACCGGCAAGATCGGGGCGGCGCATGGCGACGCGGATACGATAACCGCGCTTGGCAAGCATTCTCACGACATGCCGCCCGACAAAACCCGAACCGCCGAAAACGGTGACGAGGGGTGGAAGGTTGGCCAAGGTCATGGGAGGCTCCTCAGAAGCTGTCGATAAAGCGTTTTTCAGTCTCTTAGCCCAAAGCCGCGCGCACGTGAAGAGAGGTTGTCGCAAGGCCTGCGGCTAGTTTGCGAAATGCGGTTGATGACCGTCAGATTCCTTCGACGATCATCATCTCCGCATCCGCGACTTCCTGGCGGATTTTGGCCGCCGCCTGGTATTCGGCGGAGTTGTAGCAGTCGATTGCATGCTGGACAGATGGGAACTCGATGATGACGTTGCGCGCACGCGCCTTGCCTTCCAGCTCAGTCACTGCACCGCCGCGCGCCAGAAAATTGGCGCCGAACCGCTCAAAAGCGGGTTTCGCCGTGGTGACATAGTCCTTGTAGCGTTCACTGTCGCGCACATCGACGCGGGCGATCCAATATCCCTTGGGCATGTTGTCCCTCCAGTTACCGTTATTGATTGGCCGGAAAGCTGGCGCGCAGCATATCGTCCAGAATGGCGCGGGCCGCCGCTTTCGGGTCCTCTGCCCTGACGATGGGGCGGGCGACAACCAGATGGCTCGAACCGGCCTTGATGGCGTCATAGGGCGTCATCACCCGCTTCTGATCGCCAAGATCGGCGCCGGCGGGGCGAATGCCGGGGGTGACCACGGCAAGGTCGGGGCCGAGAATTTCACGCACAGCGGTCGATTCTTCCGCCGAACAGACAATGCCGCCCATGCCCGCCTCGCGTGCCTGTTCCGCCCGGCGCAGCACCAGCGAACGGGCGTCGGAGGCGTAACCGGCTTCAGCGAGATCGCTGTCATCCATGGAGGTCAGCACGGTGACGCCCAGCAGGCAGAGGCCGGAGCCTTCCGCAGCCTTGACGGCAGCACGCATGGCTTTGGGATAGGCATGCAGCGTCAGCATCGACATGCCCATGCGGGCGATGTTTTCGACGCCCGAGGCGACGGTATTGTCGATATCGAGCAGCTTCATGTCGAGAAAGACCTTCTTGCCGCTCTGGACAAGATCACGCGCGAATTCAAGACCGCCGGCGAATACAAGCTGATAACCGATCTTATAGAACAGGACCTCGTCGCCGATTTTCGACACGATGTCTTCTGCCTGTTGCACAGTCGGAACATCCAGCCCGACGATGAGTTTTTCGCGCGCGGTCATTGTCTTATCCCTGCCATGTTTCCATTGCCGTCCAGTCGCATGTGGGGGAGGCCGCTGCAAGTGAAAATTCGGCGATGGAAAAGCGGAAAAGATTGCCGCCGCCAGCAGGCTGGTCCTTGCTGCGGCTGATGCCCCGGCCTTCAATATGGCATTTCAACAGTGTGCCCACGCCGCCATGGCCGACAAAGGCGATCGGCTGCCGTGCGTCGTGTCGGTCGAGAACGGCTTTGACGGCCTCGACGATCCGCGCCTGCGCGTCGATTGCCCGCTCCCAGCCTTGAAAACTCTCCTCAGGATGGGCGAAGAACCAGTCCGCCGCCTTCTCGAATTCCGGCGGCGGCAGGAAACCGGTGGCGGACCGGTCGTTTTCATGCATCGCCTCGATGATCTCTATTGCTGCACCGGAGGTTTCCGCGAGGAGATGGGCGCTTTCGATCGCCTTGGTTTCGGCGCTGGAAACGATGCGCCGCAATGCCTTCGCCCAGGGAAAGCGGCTCGCCTCTCGCGCCCGTTCAGCACCCCTTTCCGAAAGCCCCCATTCGGGAACGGGAACAGCCGGGTCGATCTTGACCTGGGGGTGGGTGATGTAGAGCGCATGCATGGCAATCGGTCCTCAAAGGCAATGGAGAGGGTAATCAACACCCTAACCATTCGTCACGACCGGGAAATGACGGCCTCGTCCATTCTGGCGGGACGATCAGGCCCGCGTATAGGTCCACAATTGCGCCGGCGGAATATTGCGCACGATGAAATCGAAATGGCGGATATGGTAGAGATGCGGCTGCGCGACGATCGGGGAAATCGGACCGTAGGATATCTGCACTACCGGGCGGCCATGCGGCACGCGCTTCAGCAATTCGTCGAGAAGCTTGATGCGGGCAGCCATCGGGAAATTCAGCATCGGCACGGCGGAGATAACGCTGTCGAACATCTGACCCTTGTGCTCGCCAAGCGTCGCATCGAGATCGAAGGCGTCACCATTGACGAAATTGACGCCTGGATAGCTCCGGAGCAGCTGATTGTAGAAATCACTCGAATATTCGATGGCCGTCAGGCTCTCCGGCTTTATGCCGCGCGCCAGAATGGCCTTGGTGATGACGCCGGTGCCGGGACCGAGTTCCAGAACCGGCAGGCCGGAATGGGGATTGATGACGCTTGCCATCTTTTTCGCCGTGATCGACGATGTCGGGACAATGGCGCCGACTTTTTTCGGCTGGCTGACCATACCTTTGAAAAAGCGGATTTCTTCCTCAAATTTTTGTTCAAGCCGTTGCTTCAGGTTGAGTGCCATGATTCCCCTCGGATGTATTGGTCATTGTCAAAAAATTGTTACGTACTGTTGATCCCATTTGGCGCAAAAACAAGGCAAAATGTCGTAACTGAGAAAATTCAGTTACGAGTCGAACCACCTGTTCGCCGAATCAAAAAACGCCGATGAAGCGATCCACCGGCGTTTCTGGAAAAATTGAAGAAAACGGTCGGTTTTAAACGCGCATAGGCATCAGAACATAGAGTGCGTCGTCACCGGCGGTATCGCGAACCAGTGTTGGCGAACCCGCATCCGCCAGCAGAAAAATCGCATCTTCGCCGGAGAGCTGCGACGTGATGTCGAGGAGATATTTGGCATTGAAGCCGATTTCCATCGAATCATTGTCGTAGCCAACGGCCACTTCTTCGGTAGCACTTCCCGAGTCGGGATTGTTGACGGTCAGCGTCAACTGGCCGTCAGTTAGCGCCAGCTTCACGGCGCGGCCGCGCTCGGAAGAAATCGTCGAAACACGGTCCACGGCCCGGGCGAAGGTCTGGCAATCGACGCGCATTTCCTTGTCGTTGCCGGTTGGGATTACGCGCTGATAATCAGGGAAGGTGCCGTCGATCAGCTTCGAGGTCAGAACGACGGAACCGATGGCCAGGCGGATCTTCGCATCCGAGACTTCGACTGTGACTTCCAGTTCCGGATTGTCCATCAGCTTCTGCAGTTCACCGACGGTCTTGCGCGGAATGATGATGCCCGGCATGCCTTCGGAGCCGGATGGCGCATCCACGTCAGCGCGCGCGAGACGGTGACCGTCGGTGGCGACGGCGCGCAGCTTCAGTTCGCCATTGCTTTCGATGGTGTGGAAGAAAATGCCGTTCAGGTAATAACGCGTCTCTTCGGTCGAAATCGCAAACTGCGTCCGGTCGATCAGCATCTTCAGATCGGTCGCCTTCAGTTTGAAGGTGTGGCTGAAGGTGCCGGCGGTCAGGTCAGGGAAATCCGCTTCCGGCAGGCATTGCAGCGAGAATTTCGAGCGGCCGGAGGCAACGGTCATGGAGGAGCCGTCCGGGTTGGTCGCCAGAAGCACTTCGGACCCATCCGGCAGCTTGCGCACGATTTCATAAAGCAGATGTGCCGGCACGGTGGTGGCGCCAGCCTGCTCCACCATGGCCGGGGTCGCTTCGGTAATTTCGAGATCGAGGTCGGTCGCCTTCATGTCCAGATTGGCGCCGGAGGCGCGCAGGAGGACGTTGGACAGGATCGGGATCGTGTTGCGACGCTCAACGACCCGGTGGACGTGGTTCAGCGATTTCAGAAGGTTCGACCGCTCAAGAGTAATACGCATGGACGCTACCGCTTTCAACCGTTGCGAACCGGCCACCGCCGGATCGGCAAGAAGAGTCTTCACCGGCCAAAGCCGGACAATGTGGACGGGCAAAATGGCAGAGTTATTGGAGAAAATGCAAGAGCGTAGTTCATCTGCCTCGGCTCATTTTGCTGCTATACAACATGATCCACAGGTTGGGACCGTCGATGGAGCTTGTTCGCCGGTTTTCTATTGCCCATAAAGGGAAAAACCGGAGCGACCGGCCGGCAAGGTTCGGCCAGAATGATTGGAAGCCGTGTGACGCAGGAAATATCGAGCAGCGATGCCAGACAGGCAGCGAAGGAATTCAGGATCGGCACGGCCACCATTCCGGCCCGGCCGCTGGAGCCGGCGCTTTACCTCGTCGCCACCCCCATCGGCAATCTCGGCGATATCACCATCCGCGCGCTGGAAACGCTGGCCTCGGCCGATGTTCTCGCCTGCGAGGATACCCGCGTCACCCGCATCCTGCTTGAACGTTATGGCATCCGCACGCGCCCGCTCGCCTATCACGAACACAACGCAAACGAAGCGGGGCCGAAGCTCATCGCCGCGTTGGAGGCCGGAAAATCTGTGGCGCTGGTATCGGATGCCGGAACGCCGCTGGTTTCCGACCCGGGTTATCGCCTCGGCCAGCTGGCACTCGAAGCCGGACACCGCGTTGTGCCGGTGCCGGGCGCCTCTGCGCCGCTCGCCGCCCTTGTCGGGTCCGGCATGCCGAGCGATGCCTTCCTCTTTGCGGGTTTCCTGCCAGTCAAGGATCGCGGCAAGCGCGACCGTTTTGCAGGGCTTGCGAAAATCCCCGCAACCCTGATCTTCTTTGAATCGCCACGCCGTATCGGCGCGTCTCTCAAGGTGGCGTCGGAAGTGCTTGGCCGCGACCGCCGCGCCGTGGTCTGCCGTGAGTTGACCAAGACTTTCGAAGAGTTCCGGCGCGGTACACTCGGCGAGCTTGCGGATTATTACGATGGCGACCGTGTGGTGAAGGGGGAGATCGTGCTGCTGGTGGAGCCGCCCTCCTATGATGAAATTCCTGATATCGAGGATGTCGAGAAGCTCCTGAAGGATCTCGTCGCCACCATGTCCGCCGCCAAGGCTGCTGGCGAAGCGGCGAAGCTGACGGGCCTGCCGCGCAAGGAGCTTTATCAAAGGCTGCTGGATATGAAGGACACGGATGGCCGTTGACGGGCAGAGCAATAAAAGGCGGAAAGCCGAGCGACGCGGCCATGCCGCCGAATATTGGGCCGCACTTTATCTGTTGCTAAAGGGATATCGCATCCTCGCCATTCGGTATCGAACCCGGCTCGGGGAAATCGATCTCATCGCCCGAAAAAAGGATATCATCGCCATCATCGAGGTCAAGGCGCGCGCTTCCGGTGGCAGCGCGGTGGATGCCGTCGGTTTTCATTCGCAGCAGCGCATTCGGGCGGCTGCCGATCTCTGGCTCTCCCGCCGCAGGGATGCCGGCCGTTTTTCGCTGCGCTTCGATATTGTCGCCGTTCTGCCACGACGCCTGCCGCAGCACTTTATCGACGCATTTTAAGGGGGAGGGGGAAGGCAATGTCCACTGAGCGGGAAAAGATGGCCGCGGGCGAATGGTACAGCTGCATGGATGCCGAACTGGATATGCTGCGCTGGCATTCACGCCGGGCGGTTCACCAGCACAATACCATGCCGCCGGATGAGCGCGGCACCATCGGGCCGCTGCTGCGCGCACTGTTTGCCTCCGTGGGCGAAGGTGCATTCATCGAGGCGCCTTTTCATTGCGCCTACGGTTTCAACATTACGCTCGGTAGGAATGCCTATCTCAATGCCGGCTGCACCATTCTCGATTCTGCGAAGGTCGTGATAGGCGACGGCGCGATGCTCGGCCCCGCCGTGCAGATCTATTGTGCGGAACACCATCTTGATCCGGTTCCGCGCGCGCAGGGGATTGAGATTGCAAAGCCTGTCACGATCGGCCGTGATGTCTGGATCGGCGGCGGAGCGATCATTCTGGCCGGTATCACCATCGGTGACGGTGCAATTGTCGGTGCCGGCTCGGTGGTGACGCGCAATGTGCCGGCGCGTGCAACGGTCGTGGGAAATCCCGCCCGACCCATAAATCGTATAGCCGGCTGAGATTGTCGGCACGTGGTGTAATAAATCTGACACGGAACTGTCAAAGAGGCGTCATCGAACCGCTCTATTCGCATCCTCACCCCAATAAATGGTGGAGAGGAATTAGTAATGTTGAAGAAGATTTCCATGGCCGCAGTGGCGGTCAGCATTTCGGCAACATCTTCCATGGCTGCGACCAACATCACCTGGTGGCACGGCATGGGTGGACGCAACGGCGAAGTCATCAACGAAGTTTCCCAGAAGTTTAACGAAGCCCAGAAGGAATGCGCTCTGACGCCGGTTTCCAAGGGCTCGTACGAAGAAGCGCTGGCCAGCGGCATCGCTGCTTTCCGTTCGGGCGAACAGCCGAACATCCTCCAGGTTTTTGATGCCGGCGCCGCCACCATCATCAACGCCAAGGGCGCGGTCATTCCTGCAGAAGACCTCATCAACAAGGCCGGTTACAAGTTCGATCGTGACGCCTTCATCAACGGCGTGCGTTATTTCTACGCTGCCGCTGATGGCAAGTTCGTCGGCATGCCGTTCAACTCCTCCGCTCCGATCATGTATATCAACGACGAAGCCCTGAAAAAGGCCGGCGTCGAGGCACCGAAGACCTGGGAAGAGTTCGAAAAGGTTGCGCCGAAGCTGAAGGAAGCCGGCTACATCCCGCTCGTCCAGTCGCAGCTGACCTGGCAGTTCACGGAGAATTTCTTCTCCCGCAACAACATCCAGTTCGCCACCAATAATAACGGTTACGACAGTGTCACCGACACCAAGCTCAAGGTCACCGACCCGAACCTCGTCATGATGTTCGAAAAGCTCAAGGACTGGAAGGACAAGGGCCTGTTTGCCTATTACGGCGCCGGCTGGAACGACAACCAGAAGCCTTTCGAAGAAGGCAAGGTCGCGCTCTGGATCGGTTCTTCGGGCTCCTTCGGTGGCCTGCAGAAGACGGCGACCATGCCGTTCTCGGCAACCTTCCTTCCCTATTGGGGCTCCATCAAGGGTGCCGGCACCAACTCCTTCATCGGCGGCGCTGCTCTCTTTGCAATGTCTGGCAAGTCTGAAGCCGAAAATAAGTGCGTGGCCGACTTCTTCCAGTTCCTGACCTCGCCGGAAATCCAGGTCTTCTACCATAAGGCAACCGGTTACGTCGCCATCACCAAGGCCGCTTACGAAAAGGCCAAGACTGAAGGCTACTACAAGGAAAAGCCGGTCGCAGAAGTTGGTATTCAGCAGCTGTCGCTGCCGGGTGGCGAGTGGTCCAAGGGTTACCGCCTCGGTTTCTACCCGCAAATCCGCGCCGTCATGGAACGTGAATATAACCGCATCTTCTCGGGCGAAGTGACGCCGAAGGCTGCTTTCGAGATCATCGAGAAGGAAGGCAACGACCTTCTGGCCCGTTTTGCCAAAACGGCCGGCTGATCGATCTTTTCGAAATCAATGATCATTGTCGAGCCTCCCTTTCGATGGAAGGGAGGCTCGCTTCTGGATAAGGAGGCGCAAGCATGGCCTATACATCGTCTCAACCACGCCGGTTTTTGTCCGGCTGGTCCGCAAAGGCTGGAAAACCCGCCAAGCCCGCTGAAGCCGGCATGAAGCGCGTGCAGTTCTCCTCGTCCTACGTGCCCTATCTGTTTCTTGCACCGCAGCTCGCGGTGATCTTCATCTTCTTCTACTGGCCGTCCGTTCAGGCCGTGCAATCATCGTTTTATATCGAAGATCCTTTCGGTTTCGCCGCATCCTTCGTGGGTTTCGCCAATTATTCGGACGCGATATTCAATCCGGAATATCTCAGCATCGCCAAATTCACGGTTGTCTTCACCGTGCTGGTGACCTTCTTTTCGCTGGCGCTCGGCCTGTTGCTTGCCGTCAAGGCCGACGCGGTCATTCGCGGCAGCTCGACATACAAGACGTTGCTGATTTCCGTCTATGCCATCGCACCACCGGTCGCGGGTCTTATCGGCATGATGCTTTTCGACCAGCATATCGGGCCTTTCGTCAAATTGGCCGCAGTCTTCGGCTGGGACATGAAGGTCGGTCTCAACTACTTCGATACCGCCACAGCCATGATCGTCGTCGCGGTCTGGAAGCAGATCCCGTACAATTTCATCTTTTTCCTGTCCGGGCTTCAGGGCGTGTCGGTTTCCGTGCGCGAAGCCGCGGCCATCGATTGCCGCTCCGGTTTCCGACGGTTCTGGACCGTCATTATGCCGCTTCTTGCGCCCACGGCTTTCTTCCTGCTCATCATCAATATCACCTACGCGCTGTTCGATACCTTCGGTGTCATCGACGTGATGGTGAAGGATAAGGCGGCGGATAATCCTATCACGCTGGTTTACAAGGTGTTTCTCGATGGTTTCCGCGGCAATGACATTGGTGGTTCCTCGGCCCAATCAGTCATTCTGATGCTGGTCGTCTTCGTTCTCACCGTCATCCAGTTCCGCTTCATCGAAAAGCGCGTCCACTACAATTGAGGGAGAAGACCATGTACAAGACGAGACCTCTCGATCATCTGGTATTGATCCTCGGCGCACTGTTTCTGATATTGCCTGTCGTCGTGGCCTTCATGACATCCACCCACACGGCGGCGGAAATCCACCGTAGCGGTCTGACGATAGTCCCGGGCGATAATTTCGTGGAGACCTACGAAAAGGTCCTGACGCAGAAGGGTGGCTTCACCGGGCAGGTCACCGGTCTCAACATGGTGATCAACTCGCTGGTCCTCGGCATCGGTTTTGCCGTCGGCAAGATCGTCCTGTCGATGACGGCGGCCTATGCGATCGTCTATTTCCGCTTCCGGTTTGCGACGCTTGCCTTCTGGATCATTTTCACAACGCTGCTTCTGCCGCTCGAAGTGCGCATCATGCCTTCCTATGAGGTGATGAGCAAACTCGGCCTCCTGAATTCCTATACCGGCCTCATCGTGCCGCTTCTCGCCTCGGCCACCGGCACCTTTTATTTCCGGCAATTCTTCAAGTCCGTTCCGGAGGAGTTGCTGGAAGCCGCGCGCATCGATGGCGCGGGTCCTGTGAAATTCTTCATCGATATATTAATCCCCCTGTCCCGCACGATGATGTCGGCGATCTTCATCATCATGTTCGTGTATGGCTGGAACCAGTACCTCTGGCCCATGCTGATGACGACGGACGAGAGGTTCTTCACGCTGATGCGTGGCATCAAGTCGATCCTGCAGGTCTGGGTCGGTTCGCAAATTCCCGATTACAACGAAGCTTTCGCGCTCGCCGTCCTGGCCATGCTGCCGCCGGTGCTGATCGTCGTCATTTTCCAGCGCTGGTTCATCAAGGGCCTGACCGAAAGCGATAAATAAGGAGACCGAAATGGCCGCGATAGAAATTAGTCAGGTCTGCAAGGATTATCATGGCGGCGTGCGCGCCGTGCATCACGTCGATATCGACATCCGGGATGGCGAGTTCATCGTTCTCGTCGGCCCCTCCGGCTGCGGCAAGTCCACGCTACTGCGTATGGTTGCCGGCCTCGAGGATATTTCCGAGGGTACGGTGAAGATCGGTGACCGGGTCGTCAACCAGACAGATCCGGCCGATCGTGATATCGCCATGGTATTCCAGAACTACGCGCTTTACCCGCATATGTCGGTGCGCGAGAACCTGGAATATGGGCTGAAGAACCGCAAGACAGCGAAGACGGAAATCGATGCGCGTGTGGCCGAAGCCGCCCGCATGCTGCAGCTCGAACCCTATCTGGAGCGCAAGCCGCGCGCACTTTCCGGCGGTCAGCGGCAGCGTGTCGCCATGGGGCGCGCCATCGTGCGCAAGCCTGCCGCCTTCCTGTTCGATGAGCCCCTGTCCAACCTCGATGCCAAGCTGCGTGTTTCCATGCGCGGTGAAATCAAGCGTCTGCAGAAGCGCCTCGGCACCACCTCCATCTATGTCACTCACGACCAGCTTGAGGCCATGACGCTGGCGGATCGCTTGGTCGTGCTGAATGGCGGTCGCATCGAACAGATCGGCGCGCCGCTCGATGTCTATCACACCCCCGCCTCGACCTTCGTTGCGAGCTTCATCGGCTCTCCCGCCATGAACCTGCTGAATGCCGAACTGCACGGTGATAGTCTCGCCATCGGTCCGTCGCTGTTTGCGCTCAATGGTTTCGCGCCCACCTCCGGGCCGGTGACGGTGGGCATGCGGGCAGAGGATTTCCGCCTCGCTGCGGCAGGCGAGCAGGGTTTTGCATTCAGGGTTGATTACATTGAGGAACTGGGTTCCCAGCGCCTCATCCACGGCATGATCGGCGACCAGAACCTGACAATCGCTTTCCCGCCGGACGTCGATGTTCCCGCAGCACTTTCGATCACGATCGCGTCGGAAAAGCTGCATTTCTTCTCCAGTGAAACCGGCAAGCGCATTGCCGGCAAGGCGGAGCAGCTCGGTGTGCAGTCGGCTCAGATGGCGACGGCCTGAGCGCAGCGCAGAAATCGGCGCGATGACTAAAATTGCGCCGATTGTCAAAACCGCTTTGTTACGATCCCGATGATAGAAGACCTCCAATATTTCACGGGGGTTTTCTCATATGTCGTTCAAAATGATGTTCGCGGCGGCCGCAACCATGGCAATCCGAACGGTGCCGATATTGCCGGCCTATCTGCGCAGACAAAAAGACGAAGCGGTCGTCAGCGCTTCCTGCACCGATCTACGGCTTCAGCCGGCCCCCATCAATCCGGAATGGATCATCTCCGGCAACCCTCAAGCCCGCGCGGCGGATCACTCCAGAAGTGGCGACCGTGCCTCCAGCACGGCCATGTGGGATTGCACTGCCGGCGAATTCCGCTGGTTTTTCGGCTGGGATGAAACCGTCTACATTCTGGAAGGCGAAGTGCATGTGACGGCCGAAGACGGTTCGGTCAGCATCCTCAGGGTGGGGGACGTCGCCTATTTCCGGGCTGGAACCTGGGCCACCTGGCGGGTGGACGACTATGTCCGCAAGGTCGCCTTCATGCGCCGCCCGTTTCCCACGGCACTGGCTTTGGCCTATCGCGTCAAGAACAAGCTGTTTGCCGGCCGCTCCTATAAGCTGGCGGCGTGAACCCTCTCTTCACCCTCGGCCGGCGGGCCTGTGCTGCTCCGCCGGCGCAATTGTGAAGGTTCAATAAAACTCACACGAACCATCGCTTGCAGCAGTTGCGTTTGAATGGTCGCTGCCCTACATCTTCAGGGTTTTCTGAAGCATTTCCGGGGTCTCTTCCGGTCCTGCCGGGAAGCTTGAAAAGCGAGCAAGGGGCAGGGCGGACCGGCGAAGCGTCCGCATACTGCAAGAGGAAGATGTGAATGGCGAAGATCAAGAACGTCGCGATCCAGATGGATCATGTCTCCGGCATCAATATTGCAGGCGACTCCACCTTCGCCATCAGCCTTGAGGCGCAGGCGCGTGGATACCGGCTGTTCCATTATACGCCCGAGCGGCTTTCCATGCGCGATGGCAAGATTTACGCCACCGTCGAGCAGATGGAACTGCGCGACATCAAGGGTGATCATTTCTCCCTGTCGGAACCGGAACGTGTCGATCTCTCGACCATGGATGTCATCCATCTGCGTCAGGATCCGCCCTTCGACATGGCCTACATCACCTCGACCCACTTGCTCGAGCGCATTCATCCCAAGACGCTTGTTGTCAATGACCCCGCCTGGGTGCGGAACTCGCCGGAGAAGATTTTCGTCACGGAATTCGCCGATCTGATGCCGAAGACGCTGATCACCAAGGACGTGAGCGAGATCGCCCGCTTCCGTAATGAGATGGGCGATATCATCCTCAAGCCGCTCTACGGTAATGGCGGCGCGGGGGTCTTCCATTCGGCGCGTGATGACCGCAATTTCTCCTCCCTGCTGGAAATGTTCGGCCAGATGTTCCGCGAGCCCTATATCGCCCAGGAATACCTGCCTGACGTCCGCAAGGGCGACAAGCGCATCCTGCTGGTGGATGGCAAGCCGGTGGGTGCGATCAACCGCGTGCCGGCGGAAAACGACGCCCGCTCCAACATGCATGCCGGTGGCCGGCCTGAGCCGACGGAACTGACGGCGCGGGAACAGGAAATCTGCCGCCGCATCGGTCCTGCCCTGCGCGAGCGCGGTTTCCTCTTCGTCGGTATTGATGTGATCGGTGATTATATGACGGAAATCAACGTCACCTCACCGACCGGCATTCGCGAAGTGCGCAAATTCGGCGGCGCCGATGTGGCGAGCCTGCTGTGGGATGCCATCGAGAAAAAACGCGACGCACAGGAGTCCTGAAGCGATCTCGATCGCTCCCGGTTTGTTCCATGCGTACAACTCGATACAACTAAAATACATCGCCTGCGAGAAATTGTTCTCTAGGTGTTCTTGTTTTATTCTTTGCTCTGTGGCACGTTGCTTGCGGGTGGCCGCCACGGAACACGAAGTTCCGATGGCGCGGCCGGTTTGCGGGGGCAGGCCATGGTGGCACGGGTAAATACGGTTGCGTTTCAGGGCATAGAGGGCGTGCCCGTCGAGGTGCAGGTGATGGTCGCACCCGGCAAGATCGGCATTCAGATTGTCGGCCTGCCGGACAAGGCGGTGGCCGAAAGCCGCGAGCGGGTACAGGCCGCGCTACACGCCTCGGGTCTGGCCTTGCCGGCAAAAAAAGTCACCGTCAATCTGGCGCCTGCCGATCTGCCGAAGGAAGGATCGCATTTCGATCTTCCCATCGCTCTTGGCCTCATGGCTGCTCTCGGCGCCATACCGGCGGAAGCGCTCAGCCAATATGTGGTTCTCGGTGAACTCAATCTCGATGGCACGATCGGCATGGTTTCTGGCGCGCTTCCGGCGGCCATCGGCGCCAATGCGCTCGGCAAGGGGCTGATCTGCCCGGCTGAAAGCGGGCCGGAAGCGGCCTGGGCCGGCGCCGGCATCGATATTCTCGCCCCGCGCAGCCTCATTGCGCTCGCCAATCATTTTCGCGGTACCCAGCTTCTGTCGCGCCCCACACCCGCCATCCGCGCCAATCCGGTCAACCTACCGGATCTGGCCGATATCAAGGGACAAGAAAGCGCCCGGCGCGCTTTGGAGGTCGCGGCCGCCGGCGGCCACAATCTGCTGATGGTCGGACCACCAGGTTCTGGCAAATCGATGCTCGCCGCTCGGCTGCCTTCCATCCTGCCGCCGCTGGAGGTGGCGGAACTGCTGGAAGTGTCGATGGTGCATTCCATCGCCGGCCAATTATCGGGCGGTAAGCTCTCGGACCGCAGACCGTTCCGCACACCTCATCATTCCGCCACCATGGCGGCGCTGATCGGCGGTGGGTTGCGCGCCAGACCGGGTGAGGCCTCGCTTGCCCATCACGGCGTCCTGTTTCTGGATGAATTCCCGGAATTTTCACCGCAGGTGCTGGATGCGTTGCGCCAGCCGCTGGAAACCGGCGAATGCATCATCGCAAGGGCCAATCATCGCGTCAGTTATCCCGCCGAAATTCAGCTCGTGGCTGCCATGAACCCCTGCCGCTGCGGCATGGCGGGAGAGCCGGGCTTCACCTGTGCCAGAGGTCCGCGTTGTGTAACCGATTATCAGTCCCGCATTTCCGGTCCGCTGCTGGATCGCATCGATATTCGCATCGACGTTCCCGCCGTTTCCGCGACCGATCTCATCCGTCCCGTAGCGTCCGAGCCGAGTGCTGTGGTTGCCGCCCGGGTCGCACGGGCCCGCCTTGCCCAGCAGGAACGTTATGCGGCGGCGGGGTTTCCTGCCATCCGCATCAATGCCCGCTGTACGACGACGCTGATCGAAAAATATGCTGAACCGGATGCGTCGGGGCTGCAATTGCTGCGCGACGTCGCCGAGCGGCTGAAGTTTTCCGCGCGAGGTTATCATCGCATTCTCAAGGTAGCCCGCACGCTCGCCGATCTGGATGGTAAACAGACGGTCGGCCGCATCCATGTGGCGGAAGCCGTGTCCTACCGCATCGCGGGGGAAAGGCTGACGGTCGCGGCCTAGAAAATTGATCTTCGGTCCTTAACCGCGAAAAACGATGTGCCGCCAGCGGGGCGGGTGGCACATCGGGATATCAATTGACTGGTGCATAAGCACCGTGCGCGAGAACCTGACTTAAAGCCCAAGGCCTTCGAAAAGCGCGGTCGAAAGATAACGTTCTGCGAAAGAAGGAATGATGACGACGATGTTCTTGCCGGCATTTTCCTCACGCGCGCCAACCTTGATGGCCGCGGCCAGTGCCGCACCCGAGGAGATGCCGACCGGCACGCCTTCGAGCCGTGCCGCCAGACGCGCAATTTCAAATGCCTCGTCATTGGTCACGGTGACGATTTCATCATAGACGCCGGTGTCGAGAATGGCGGGTGCAAAGCCGGCGCCGATGCCCTGAATCTTGTGCGGGCCGGGATTGCCGCCGGAAAGAACCGGGCTGTCGGCGGGCTCGACCGCAATCACCTTCACGTCGGGCTTGCGGGATTTCAGAACCTGGCCCGTGCCGGTGATCGTGCCGCCGGTGCCGATCCCGGAAACGAGGATATCAACCGTGCCATCGGTGTCGTTCCAGATTTCTTCCGCCGTTGTCCGGCGGTGAATATCCGGATTGGCGGGGTTTTCAAATTGCTGCGGAATGACGGCGTCGGGCAGGGTCTCTGCCAGTTCCTGAGCCTTGGCGATAGCACCCTTCATGCCCTTCGGGCCTTCGGTCAGCACTAGTTCGGCACCCAGCAGCGCCAGCATCTTTCTGCGTTCAACCGACATGGTTTCCGGCATGGTGAGGATCAGCTTGTAACCCTTGGCGGCGGCGGCAAAGGCGAGCGCGATGCCGGTATTACCTGAAGTCGGCTCCACCAGCGTCGTCTTGCCGGGAGTGATCTTACCCTGTGCTTCCAGCGATTCGATCATGGCAACGCCGATACGGTCCTTCACGGAACCGATGGGGTTGAAGAACTCGAGCTTGGCGAGTAGGTTTGCCTTCACGCCCTTTTCCTTCGCCAGCTTGTCGAGCCTCACGATCGGCGTGTCGCCGATTGTTTCCGTGATCGAGGAATAGACGCGTCCGCGTCCGGGCTTTCTGGCTTCGGGCATGATGTTCTCCTGTATGAAGACCGCAAGTTTGAGCGGCAGAATAGGAGCAATAGCCCTCTCAGGCTAGCGAACGTTCGTCCTAATATCGAGAAATGACCGGAATAATTTTACGGAAAATGGGGCAGGCGTATGAATTTATTTCAGGTGCTGCGGATTGCGATCATCGTCGCCGTTCCGGCCAGAATGCCCGCCGCTGTGCGGTTGAGGATCGTCAAGGCGCTCGGCCGTTTCAAGAGGTTGCGTGCCTTGGCCGCAAGCAGGATGTACGGCAGGAGAACGGCCATCAGCACGACGAAGGTCAGCGCCAGCAGTGTCGCATATTCCGACGGGCCGATCATGCGGATGTCGATCAGCGTCGGCACCAGCGCCACATAAAACAGCATGGTTTTTGGATTACCGAGCGTGATCAGCAAGCCGGACAGAAACGACATAGGTATGCTGGTGCTTTTTTTCGCCTTCAGGTCCTGCGGCAAGAGGCCGGCAGTCCAGAGCTTCCAGGCGATATAGAGAAGATAAGCCGCGCCAGCGAATTTCAGGACCATGAAGGCCTCCTGAAAGGTCTGCGCCACGAAGGCGAGGCCGAGTATCACGCCGGTCAGGTAGATCATGTCGCCCAGCACCAGCCCGAGGCCCATGAAGAAGGTTTCCCGGAAGCCCGATCCCAGCGCCCGCGCCACGATCGCCGTCATGCCGGGGCCGGGAATGGCAGCGGCGATGAAGAGGGCAGTGGCATAGGCTAGAAGGGTCGTCAGCGTCATGATCGTTTTTCCCGGAAAATCCGCTCGATCAATACCGAAATTGCCGGGTAAAAACAATCGATCATGCTGCTTGTCGGCTACACCCCGGTCGAACCGAAACCGCCGGCACCGCGCGCCGTCTCGGAGGTTTCCGTCACTTCGCTCACAGTAACCTGTGTCACCGGCGCGATCACCATCTGCGCAATACGCATGCCGCGTTCGATGGTGAAATCATCCTGCCCCAGATTGGCGAGGATGACCTTCACTTCGCCGCGATAATCGCTGTCCACCGTGCCGGGGGAGTTGAGGCAGGTGATGCCGTTCTTGATGGCAAGACCGGAGCGCGGACGGATTTGCGCCTCATAGCCTTGCGGAACTTCGAAGATGAAACCTGTCGGCACCAGAGCCCGTTCGCCCGGCTGCAAAGTCAGCGGTTCATCGGCCGGCACTGCGGCGCGCAGGTCCATGCCGGCGGCGCCACGGGTTTCATAGGATGGCAATTCGAGGTCTGCGCCATTGGCGAGACGCACGAGCCGGAGGAGGGGTCGATTGTCGTTTTGAACGGTCATGCGGCATTAGTTTGCCGAGATCGCGGCGAGGTCAATTGCAAATGCGGGCCTGAAACGCTAGATAGCCCGCAATTCACAGGATTTGTCAGATGGCCGAAACACTTGCCGAGGCGGTCTCCCGCCGCCGCACCTTTGCTATTATCGCGCACCCGGACGCGGGTAAGACCACGCTTACCGAAAAACTGCTGCTGTTCGGTGGAGCGATCCAGCTTGCCGGTGAGGTGAAGGCGAAGAAGGACCGCATCCAGACCCGTTCGGACTGGATGAAGATCGAGCGCGAGCGCGGCATTTCGGTCGTCACCTCGGTCATGACCTTCGAATATAACGACCGCGTCTTCAACATTCTCGATACGCCCGGCCACGAAGACTTCGCTGACGATACTTACCGCACGCTGACGGCGGTGGATGCTGCGATCATGGTCATCGACGCCGCCAAGGGTATCGAGCCGCGCACGCTGAAGCTCTTCGAAGTCTGCCGCATGCGCGATATTCCGATCATCACCTTCATCAACAAGATGGACCGCGAAAGCCGCGATCCCTTCGAGATTCTGGATGAGGTCGAGGAGAAGCTGGCGCTCGATACCGCGCCGATCACCTGGCCGGTCGGCCGGGCGAAAAGCTTCTGTGGCGCTTACAATCTTGCCGAAAACACCTTTCGTGGCAACGACACGCAGGTGGACGGCCTTTCGGTCAACGGCCCGCAGGCGGTCGCCGACCGTCTGCCGGAAAACGAACGCAAGGTCTTTGTCGAAGAGACGGAACTGGCGCTGGAAGCCTGCCGTCCTTTCGACCGTCAGGCGTTTCTCGAAGGTCATATGACGCCGGTGTTCTTCGGTTCGGCACTGCGCAATTTCGGTGTGCGCGACCTCATCAATGCTCTCGGCGATTTCGCCCCGCCGCCGCGCGATCAGGTAGCGGATACCCGCGTCGTGCATGCGGCAGAAGACAAGATGACGGCTTTCGTCTTCAAAATTCAGGCCAATATGGACCCCAACCACCGTGACCGCATTGCCTTTGCCCGCATCTGCTCCGGCAAGCTGGAGCGCGGCATGAAGGCGCGGTTGTCGCGTACCGGCAAGCTGATGGGGCTCACCGCGCCGCAATTCTTCTTCGCCTCGCAGCGTCAGTTGGCCGATACCGCCTTTGCGGGCGATGTGGTCGGCATTCCCAACCACGGCACGCTGCGCATCGGCGATACGCTGACCGAGGGCGAAAACCTTGTCTTCCAAGGTGTGCCGAACTTCTCGCCGGAAATCCTGCGCCGCGTGCGGCTGGAGGACGCCATGAAGGCGAAGAAGCTGAAGGAAGCGCTGCAGCAGATGGCGGAGGAGGGCGTCGTACAGCTCTTTTCGCCGGAAGACGGCTCGCCCGCCATCGTCGGCGTCGTCGGCGCACTGCAGCTCGACGTGTTGAAGGAACGGCTGATGGGCGAATACGGCCTGCCGGTTTCGTTCGAAATGTCACGCTTTTCCGTCTGCCGCTGGATTTCTTCCGATCAGCCGGCGGAAATGGACAAATTCCTCAACGTCAAGCGCGGCGATATCGCCCGCGATCTCGATGGCGACCCGGTGTTTCTGGCGCAGGATGCCTTCTCGCTTCGGTATGAAGCCGAACGGTTTCCGGCGATCAAGATGGTCGCGATCAAGGAATATCACGTCGCCAAGGCGGCGTGATATCAGCCGGATTGCACTTTGTATGCCAAGGGCTTAGTTTCCCCGTAAACGGGAAACTGGTCCGGCATCATGACGCTTTCAGGCAAACATATTCTCCTCATCATCTCCGGCGGCATCGCGGCCTATAAGAGCCTCGATCTCATCCGCCGCCTGAAAGAGCGCGGCGCCAGGGTCACGCCGGTCATGACCAAGGGCGCACAGGAATTCGTCACGCCGCTTGCGGTCGGCGCGCTTTCCGCCACCCATGTCTTCACTGAGCTTTTTTCCAGGCAGGACGAGCAGGATGTCGGCCATATCAGGCTGGCGCGCGATTGCGATCTGGTGCTGATCGCACCCGCCACCGCCGATCTGATGGCGAAGATGGCGAATGGCTTGGCTGACGATCTTGCTTCCGCAGTCCTTCTCGCGACGGATCGCAAGGTGCTTGTTGCACCGGCCATGAATCCGAAAATGTGGTCGGCAAAGCCAACGATGCGCAATGTCGAAACGCTGAAGAGGGATGGCGTGTTTCTTATCGGGCCTATGGCCGGCGAGATGGCGGAAAAGGGCGAGGCCGGTCTTGGCCGCATGGCGGAGCCTTTGCAGATCGTCGAAGCTGCCCTATCGCTGCTGGATGGCAGCCCGAAGCCGCTCAAAGGCAAAACGGCGATCGTCACGTCCGGGCCTACGCATGAGCCGATCGATCCGGTGCGGTATATCGCCAACCGCTCCTCCGGCAAGCAGGGCCATGCCATCGCAGCGGCTCTCGCGGCATTGGGGGCAGAGGTCACGCTTGTTTCCGGCCCCGTCACCATCGCCGATCCGGCTGGCGTCACAACGATCCATGTCGAGCGCGCCGAGGAGATGCGCGATGCGGTGATCTCGAGGCTTCCTGCGGATATCGCCGTCATGGTAGCGGCGGTCGCGGACTGGCGGGTGACAGGTTCCTCGGAACAAAAGATCAAGAAGCAGCCGGGCGATGCGCCGCCGGCGCTGCAACTTACGGAGAATCCGGATATTCTCAAGACCGTCGGCCACCATGAAAAACGCCCCAGGCTGGTGGTGGGTTTCGCCGCTGAAACGCAGGATGTGGAGAAAAACGGCCGCGCCAAGCTGGAGCGTAAGGGTGCGGATTATATCATCGCCAATGACGTGTCGGCGGAAACCGGCATCATGGGTGGAGACCGCAACAGCGTGAAGATCATTTCGGCTGATGGTGTCGAGGCTTGGCCGGATCTCGACAAGGCGGAAGTCGCAAAACGTCTGGCGGCCCTTATTGCGGAGAAACTCGCATGACCCTGTTCGATCGCAAGACATTCGACAGAGTGCTTGGCGAATGGCCGGGCGTGCGTTTCGTCGATCAATGGGATTCACATGTGGCCAAGGTTGGCGACAAGGTCTTTGCCGTGTTGGGCGAACGGGTGGATTGGCGGCTGGTGGTGAAATGTTCGGAGGAGAGTTTCGAAATCCTCACCTCGCTTGAGGGCATCGCTCAGGCACCCTATTTCGCCAAACGCAAATGGATATCGGTTGGCGATCATTCCCCGCTCGAACAGGAAGAACTGGAGCACTATGTGCGCCGTTCCTATGAGCTTGTCGCAGCCGGCCTGACAAAAAAACTGCGGGGCAAACTGGGTATCGTGATCGATACCGCGCCCCGCCTGTAATTTCCCGTCAGCTTACCTTCTTGTCCTTGCCGATGATCTGGCGGACGCCTTCTTTGGTGAAGGGCTGCAGCAACTGCGGCACAAACCCCTTGGCGATCTCACCCTTGATGCCGATATCGGTGGAAGAGGGTCGATCGGGGTTGTGGTAGGATCCGAAGAGGATATCGAAGATGACGAGATTTTCGCCGTAATTGGTATTGCCTTCCGGAAGCTGTTTGGAATGGTGCCAGCGGTGCAAGCGCGGGGTGCTGAAGACGTAGTCGAGCAGCCCTGTTTTCATATCGACGTTGCAATGGGTCAAGATACCGATGAATGCGGTCACGGCACCCAGCCACCAGAAGACCTGAAGCGGCGCACCCATGAAATAGAGCGGAATCTGGCTGAGCGTGATCTTGAACAGGGAATCGGCCACATGGAACCGACCGGTATTTACGACCCAGAGCCGCACGACGCTGTGATGCAGCGCATGGAAGCGCCAGAAGAACACGGTTTCATGCGCGATGCGATGGGCCCAGTAGAGACCGAATTCGGCAATCGTCACCGCAAGCGCGACCTGAACGATGACAGGCAGGTGAGAGGGCCACAGGTCGAAACGCATTGCCGCCAGCGGCTGCAGCACATTGGCGGCCAGCATCGGGAAGATTGCCGCTGCGGCGGCAGCGAGCTGCACGAGCCCCTTCGTCAAAAGCGTGTGACCGATGCTGGTCATGGTCTCGCCGTCACCCTCAAGCCATTCGACTTCATAGGGAATATAGCGCTCGAGAAGAAACAGGCTCAGAACCGCGCCGGCATAAACAGCCAGAAAGGCAGCGATCGGATGGCTGCCCGCGAAAGCGAAATAGGATCCCACGAGGCCGCCGACGAACACAAGTGGCCAAGAAGAATAGGAGAGGGCCTGTTTTATTACCTGCGCTTTTGCCATTAAACTCAAATCCCGTCCGGCATCTTTCGGCTCTTACCCACCGGCGCTGTTTTCGCGCAGGCATCAAGGCAGCCCTTTACCCGCATCGATTACTGTCTCGCTTGAAGATCAGGCCCTTATCGCTGCAATAGATTACACAAAAATGGCACGAGCCCATCTTCACAGGATCAACTCACCCTGATCGCAATGTAAATCAGTGTCAGCGCAATCACCCACAGCGCGACGCGACCCCATTTGGTATGGCGCGCTTCAGCCTTGCCGATGGCTTCCGCCGTCTGCGCGTCAAAACGCAGGCCGTTTTCGCTCATATACATCAGTTCGGAATGCAGCTTCTCGGTCTTGGCGGCGATCTCTGGCACCGCTTCGGCGAGCTTGAGTGCCGCCTTCACGCCGTCCTTCAGATCGGTGGCGATGCGTTTGGGACCGAGATTGTCACGGATCCAGCCGCCGACGACCGGATCGGCCGCCTTCCACATATTGAAGCGCGGATTGAGCATGCGTGATACGCCTTCCACCACCACCATGGTCTTTTGCAGCATCACCAGTTCCGGCCGCGTTTCCATGTCGAAAAGCTCGGTCACTTCGAACAGTAGCGTCAAAAGCTTGCCCATCGAGATCGTCTCGGCCGGCTGGCCGTGGATCGGCTCGCCAATGGCGCGGATCGCCTGGGCGAAGCTGGCTTTATCGTGATGGCCCGGCACGTAACCGGCCTCGAAATGCACTTCCGCCACCCGCATGTAGTCACGCGTGATGAAGCCATAGAGGATTTCGGCCAGGAAGCGGCGTTCCTTTTTGCCGAGCCGACCGGCAATGCCCATATCCACGGCGACGATCTCGCCCTTCGCATCCACGAAGAGGTTGCCGGGATGCATGTCGGCATGGAAAAAACCGTCACGCAGCGTATGCCGCAGGAAGGACTGGATCAGCGTATCGGCCAGCTTGTTCAGGTCGTGGCCGGCCGCCTTCAAACCCTCGATGTCAGACATCTTGACGCCGTCGATCCATTCCATGGTGACGACGTCGCGGCCGGTGCGTTCCCAATCCACTTCCGGAACACGGAAGCCGGGATCTTGTCTGGTATTTTCCGCAAGTTCGGAAAGGGCGGCTGCCTCCAGTCGCAGATCCATCTCGATCTTGGTCGTCTGCTCCAGCGTGCGTGTCACCTCGACCGGCCGCAGGCGACGCGCGGAGCGGACGAAACGCTGCTGCAGGTCGGCGATCAGATACATCGCTTCGAGATCGTTCTGGAAACGCTGGCGCACGCCGGGTCGAATGACCTTGACGGCCACCTTGCGCGGTCCCTTTGGCGTATCCACGATGGCCGGGTGAACCTGGGCGATGGAGGCGGCGGCGATCGGGTCACCAAATTCCCGGTAGAGCTCTGAAACCGACCGTCCGAGCGAACCCTCGATATTGGCCTTCGCCGCAGCCGCCGGAAAGAAGGCCATCCGGTCCTGAAGGCTCGCGAGATCGTCGGCGAAATCGGCGCCCACCACATCCGGCCGGGTGGCGAGAAACTGGCCCATTTTTACATAAGAAGGTCCGAGCCGTTCGACGGCCACGGCCAGCCGGTCGCTGCGCTGCGCCCGTTTTGCCTTGCTGCGGGCGAAAGGCTTCAGCGCGGCTTTCAACAATTGCGCCGGTGCAGGTAGGTCATCGGACGGTAGAGCCAGCACGACGCCTTCGCGCACGAGAACCCAGCCAACCCTTGCGAGGCGGAAATATGCGCCCAAAGTGCTCATGCTTATGCTTGTCTCCTGCGTCTGCCGGGCATGGTCTTAAAGCTTCCAGCCGGAATGCAGGGCGGCGATGCCGCCGGTATAATTGGTGTAGGTGACGCGGGAAAAGCCGGCAGCGCGGATCATCGTGGCAAAATCCTCCTGGTTGGGGAATTTGCGGATCGACTCGACCAGATATTGATAGGGCTCGGCATCGCCGGTGATCATCTTGCCGAATTGCGGAATGGCGTTGAACGACCAGGCATCATAGACGCGGTCGAGCAGCGGCATGTCGACTTCGGAAAATTCCAGCACCAGCAGCCGTCCGCCGCGTTTCAGCACGCGGTAGGCCTCCTTCAGCGCCACATCGATGCGCGGCACATTGCGAATGCCGAAGGCGACCGTATAGGCGTCGAATGTATTCGCCTCGAAGGGCAGCTCCTCGGCATTGGCCTCGACGAAGGTCAGATTGTCGGAAAGCTTCTTTTTCGCAGCGCGTTCCTCGCCCACAGCCAGCATCGAGCCGTTGATATCGAGAACGGTGGCATGCGCCAGACGGTTGGAGGCTTCGATGATGCGGAAGGCGACATCGCCGGTGCCGCCCGCCACGTCCAGAATCTTGTAGGAAGGATCCTTGCGCGGCGAAAGCGCGGAGACCATGGCGTCCTTCCACAGCCGGTGCAGGCCGGCCGACATCACGTCATTCATAATGTCGTAGCGCTTGGCCACCTTATGGAAGACTTCGTTGACCAGCCCCTGCTTCTTGCCTTCATCCACCTTGTGAAAGCCATAGGACGTTTCCATGCCACCTTCTGCGGTCGTACGGGCGTCGGTCATCATCTGTCTCCATATTTATTGCGTGGCGGACCATAGCGGAAACGCCATGGCAACGCTATCTGTTGCCGCATCGCCTGGGCGCGACATTTCGCGTGCACTGTATAGACCACATGGTCCTAACGATAAACTGCCGGATAAGCCAGATGCCAGAATTGCCTGAAGTCGAAACCGTCAGACGAGGCCTCGCACCCGCCATGGAAGGTGCAAAGGTCCGCAAGCTCCATCTCGGCCGCCCCGATCTGCGGTTTCCGTTTCCAGAGGATTTCGCGGAGCTTATTGAGGGAAAGACGATCATCTCGCTTGGACGCAGGGCGAAATATCTTCTCATCGAGCTGGAGGACGGGCTGACGATCGTGTCCCATCTCGGCATGTCCGGCTCGTTCCGCATCGAGGCGGAAAAGGGAGAGGGCGGCGAAGCGCCCGGCGCCTTTCATTATGCCCGCTCGAAAGACGGCAAGCATGACCATGTCGTCTTTCATCTGGATAAAGGAGAGGAGCGCGTCTGCGTCATCTATAATGATCCGCGCCGCTTCGGCTTCATGCATCTGGTGGAGCGCAACAAGCTCGACCTCTATCCTGCCTTTGCCGAGCTTGGGCCCGAACCGACCGGCAATGCGCTGAGCGCGGATTATCTGGCGAGCCGGTTCGAGCGCAAAAGCCAGCCCCTGAAAAGCACGCTGCTGGATCAGAAGATCATTGCCGGGCTGGGCAATATCTATGTCTGCGAGGCGCTTTGGCGCGCCCATCTTTCTCCCTTGCGGGCGGCGGGAACGCTGGTGACGACACGTGGCAAACCGAAAGCGCAGCTCATCGATCTGACGGAGAAAATCCGTGATGTGATCGCCGATGCGATTGCCGCCGGCGGCTCCTCCCTGCGAGACCATATACAGACGGATGGAACGCTCGGTTATTTCCAGCATTCCTTTTCGGTCTATGATCAGGAAGGCCAGCCTTGCCGGACACCCGGCTGCGGGGGTACGGTTGAAAGGGTGGTGCAGGCCGGTCGTTCGACATTCTATTGCGCCGCCTGCCAGAAATAGCGGTGCTGCAAATTACGGAGAAGGGGAGATTGCCGTGGACTATGAAATGATACTGGTCGAGAAGCGCGATGAGGTGGGCGTCATCACGCTCAACCGCCCCAAGGCGCTCAACGCCCTCAATTCGGTGCTTCTGAAAGAGCTGCGGCACATTCTGTCTTCTTTCTCAGCCGATGATTCCATCGGCGCCATCATCATCACCGGCTCGGAAAAGGCATTTGCGGCCGGCGCCGACATCAAGGAAATGCAGGGGCTGGATTTCGTCGATGCCTATGTGGGCGATTTCCTAGGTGGCTGGGATGAGGTTGCGGCCACACGCAAGCCTGTTATTGCCGCTGTTTCCGGTTTTGCGCTCGGCGGCGGCTGCGAGCTGGCGATGATGTGCGATTTCATTATCGCTTCGGACACGGCGAAGTTCGGCCAGCCGGAAATCACCCTCGGCGTCATTCCCGGCATGGGCGGATCGCAGCGGCTGACGCGGGCGGTGGGCAAGGCGAAGGCCATGGACCTCGTTCTGACCGGCCGCATGATGGATGCGGCGGAAGCCGAGCGCGCCGGCCTCGTATCGCGTATCGTGCCGGCTGCAGATCTCATGGAGGTGGCGGTGGAAGCTGCGACCCGCATTGCCTCGCTGTCGCGTGCTTCCGTGCTGATGGCCAAGGAAAGCGTCAACCGCTCCTTCGAGGTGCCGCTCGCCGAGGGGCTGAGATATGAACGGCGTGCCTTCCAGTCGCTCTTTGCGACGGAGGATCAGAAGGAGGGCATGGCGGCCTTCGTTGAAAAGCGCAAACCCGCTTTCCGGAATCGCTAAGGATTCGGAATATCGGCGCTTTTAAGCGTTTTGCGCGTTGACGGGGGTGCGCTTTAGCGGTATATGCCCGCCCACGGTTAAGGAAAGCCATCCGGCTTGTCCGAAATTACTCCCGCATTCTTGGGTTACGTGAGGTCGTCGAACGACCCGATCCTCTGGTTGCGGAATTTGGTTTGAATTCGAAGAGAGGCATACATGGCCAATACAACTTCGGCGAAAAAGGCGACCCGCAAGATCGCTCGCCGTACCGCAGTCAACAAGGCTCGCCGTTCGCGCGTTCGCGGCTTCATCCGCAAGGTCGAGGAAGCAATCGCTACCGGCGATCTGGCAGTCGCCACCGAAGCTCTGAAGGCAGCTCAGCCTGAGATCCAGCGCGCAGCAACGCGTGGCGTTCTGCACGGCAACACCGCATCCCGCAAGGTGTCGCGTCTTGCCCAGCGCGTTAAGGCTCTTTCCGCCTAATCCGGCTAATCACAATTAACTATTCAAAAAGCCTGGTCTTTTGACCGGGCTTTTTGTGATTCTAACTGCCCATTAACCATTGCTGCCGTAACGTGACAAATGCATGTCAGATGGACGACAGGAAAAGCATAATAAAAACAATCATTTACTGGAGGTCTCCCTGAAGGTGGGAAGCTTTCTCTACGGAAGTCGCGGCTAGTTTTGAGTCAAGCAGATTTTTATTTTTTTGGTAAAATCGGCTCTCAAAAATTGCCAAAATTGAATCTCATTGATTCATAAGCGATTCTGCTTCGTACCTCGTCGGTGATGCAAAACGGCCTTTGTGAGTCAATGGCCGATCTGAGTTTTTGCAGAAAAAACGCCATTGATCTCTCCCCACGATCCTGCCTAAATGCATTCCAACAAGGGGTGCGGAGCTCAGTCCACAGATTATCTCGATGATCATATCGACGATATTCACCTTCTTGCTAGCGGATCTTTCGAGATCCGTTTTTTCAGGTCATGGAGTTTTTTGTGCCGTTTCGGTCTCGGAACGGGAAGGAGCTTTTTGTCCTCAAAAATGCGCCTTAAGGTTGTAACGAAAGGAGCGTTTTTAGCGTGTCGCAGGTCTCTCCATGAGGGGGAGTGAAATGGGATAACCGACTCGCAAACGAGTAGTCGCCTTTGTCGTTCTTTCGAGGGGAACGCTGGGGGCAAAATAAACGAGGGGGATCCCTGGCGGTCGATATTTGATCGTCAGGCTATGATTGGCAATTTGAAAGGCGGCAATATGCAATTGAATTTGGCGATGGGTGCGGTGGCTGATGGGGACCGCGCACCAAAGGCATGTGATGCAGCTTGCTCAGAAGCGGCAGGGGATAAATCGGCAATGATGCATGATGCGCTGTTTGAACGTTTTAGCGCGCGGCTCAAGGCACAGGTTGGTCCCGAGGTCTATGCAAGCTGGTTTGCACGGCTCAAACTCCATACCGTTTCGAAAAGCGTCGTCCGCTTTACCGTTCCGACGACCTTTCTGAAGTCCTGGATCAACAACCGTTACATGGATCTGATCACCAGCCTCGTTCAGAGCGAGGATCCGGATGTGCTGAAGGTGGAGATTCTTGTCCGCTCGGCCAGCCGTCCGGTTCGCCCGGCGCAGACCGAAGAACGGGCGCAGCCCGTTCAGGAGGTTGGTGCGGCTCCGCGTAACAAGTCCTTCATTCCGTCGCAGTCCGCGACAGCGCCTGCGGCTCAGCCTATGGCGGCGCAGGCGACCCTGCGTCAGGGTGGTTCCGGGCCGCTGTTCGGCTCGCCGCTCGATACACGCTTTACCTTTGATACCTTTGTTGAAGGGTCGTCCAACCGTGTCGCCCTTGCGGCGGCAAAAACGATCGCCGAAGCTGGCGCTGGCGCCGTGCGCTTCAATCCGCTGTTCATTCATGCGGGGGTCGGCCTCGGTAAGACGCATCTTCTGCAGGCCATTGCCAATGCAGCCATCGACAGCCCGCGCAATCCGCGCGTGGTCTATCTGACGGCCGAATATTTCATGTGGCGTTTTGCGACTGCGATCCGCGACAATGACGCGCTGACGCTGAAGGACACGCTGCGCAATATCGACCTTCTCGTCATCGACGACATGCAGTTCCTGCAGGGCAAGATGATCCAGCACGAATTCTGCCACCTGCTGAACATGCTGCTCGACAGCGCCAAGCAGGTCGTGGTTGCGGCTGACCGTGCGCCCTGGGAGCTGGAGTCGCTCGATCCGCGTGTCCGTTCCCGTCTTCAGGGCGGTATGGCGATCGAGATCGAAGGCCCTGATTACGACATGCGCTACGAAATGCTCAACCGTCGCATGGGCTCTGCGCGTCAGGATGATCCGTCTTTCGAAATTTCGGACGAAATTCTGACCCATGTGGCCAAAAGCGTGACGGCGAGCGGTCGCGAGCTTGAAGGCGCCTTCAACCAGCTGATGTTCCGACGCTCTTTCGAGCCGAACCTCTCGGTTGACCGTGTCGATGAACTGCTGTCGCACCTCGTTGGCAGCGGTGAGGCCAAGCGTGTCCGTATCGAGGATATTCAGCGCATCGTCGCCAGGCACTATAATGTGTCGCGGCAGGAACTGGTGTCCAACCGTCGCACCCGTGTCATCGTCAAACCGCGCCAGATCGCCATGTATCTGGCCAAGATGTTGACGCCGCGCTCGTTTCCCGAGATCGGTCGCCGTTTTGGCGGTCGCGACCACACCACGGTTCTTCACGCGGTGCGCAAGATTGAGGATCTGATTTCCGGCGACACCAAGCTCGGCCACGAGGTTGAGCTACTGAAACGCCTGATCAACGAAAACAACGCATGAAAAAAGCGGCCTTCGGGCCGCTTTTTTATTAGCTTTTCAATTATTGATGGGCTCAGGGCAAGGCAATGCTGGCCTCAGCACGCGAGATCGGCCACCACGGCATCCAGAATAAGCATGCCGGAGGGTGTGCAGCGCAGGCGGGAATTGCCGAGCCTTTCCACGAAACCGTGCTGAAGGAGAAACTCCTCCTTTTCCGGGTCGAGGTCGCGGCCGGAGAGATCGCTCCAGCGGGCGAGATCGATGCCTTCGCGCAGGCGAAGGCCCATCAGCAGCAGTTCATCAGCCTGTTCATCGACACCGAGCAATTCCTGATCGACCATGCCATGGCCTTCCCGCTCAACGGTTTCGAGCCAGGTCTCGGGGTGCCGCTCGGTGGCGGTGGCGAGCTTGGAAGCGCCACGCGTCAGGCGTCCATGCGCACCGGGACCGATGCCGGCATAATCGCCATATCGCCAGTAGGTGAGGTTATGGCGGCTTTCGGCGCCGGGCCGAGCGTGATTGGAAACCTCATAGGCCGGCATGCCGTAACGCTCGGTGATTTCCTGCGTCGCCTCATAAAGCACGGCCGAATGTTCGCCATCCGGGACGATGAGCTTGCCGGCCTTGTGCAGGCCATAAAAAGGTGTGCCTTCCTCGATCGTCAGCTGATAGAGCGACAGATGGTCGACGGCATAGGAGACAGCCTCCTTCAGTTCGGCGTCCCATTCGGCCACCGTCTGGTTCGGGCGGGCATAGATGAGATCGAAGGACATACGCGGAAAAATCTCCCGCGCCAACCGAATGGCTTTCAAGGCATCGGCGACATCATGCAGGCGGCCGAGGAATTTCAGGTCGCGGTCATTCAGTGCCTGCACGCCGAGCGAGACACGATTGACGCCTGCCGCCCGGTAACCGCGAAACCGTTCTGCCTCGACGCTGGAGGGATTGGCCTCCATGGTGATCTCGATACCATCAGGCACATGCCAGAAGCGCGAAATGCCATCCAATAGCGCGCCAACCGTCTGCGGGTCCATCAACGACGGCGTACCGCCGCCCATGAAAATGCTGGTGACGACGCGCGGGCCGCTCAGCGTCCGCATATGTTCCATTTCACGGAGGAAAGCCGCCATAAACCGTTCCTGATCCACCGGCCGGTGGCGGACATGGCTGTTGAAATCGCAATAGGGGCATTTGGCCGCGCAGAAGGGCCAGTGCAGATAGATCCCGAAACCGGGATCGCCCGTATCCGGCAGAAGCGATGCGCCGGGGGCAGAAAGTTGGTGCTCCCCGACCATCGGGTTCATACCTCCAGGCAGGTTTCTACGAATTTTTTGAACGCCCGGGCGCGGTGAGAAAGTGCGAAAGCGTCGCCATGTTTCCAGCCGTGTTTTTCATCCGCGCTCATTTCGCCGAATGTGGTGTCATATCCATCGGGTTTAAAGATGGGATCATAACCGAAACCGCTCGTACCGCGCGGCGGCCACACCACGGTGCCTTCGACCTCGCCACGGAAATATTCGACATGCCCATCCGGCCAGGCCAGGCACAGCACGCTGACAAAGCGGGCCGTGCGATCTTCCGGCTTGGAGGCTCCGCGCTCGGCCAGCGCATCCTCGACCTTCTGCATCGCCATGGCGAAATCGCGCGTGCCATCGGCCGTTTCCGCCCAATTGGCGGTATAGACACCGGGTGCACCATCGAGCGCGTCAATCACCAGGCCGGAATCGTCGGACAATGCCGGCAGGCCGGACGCCTTCGCAGACGCGAGCGCCTTGATGGCGGCATTTTCCTCGAAGGTAGTACCCGTCTCTTCCGGCTCGGAGAAGTTCAGCTCCGCCGCCGATTTGGCGGAGAAACCGAAAGGCCCGATCAGATCGGCGATTTCGGCGATCTTGCCCTTGTTGTGGCTGGCGACGACGATCGTTCTGGTATCGAGCTTGCGCATGACGTTTTCCTGTCGGCTCAGGCGATTGCCTGTTTCTGAAGGGCAACCAGTTCGCTGCAACCGGCCTTGGCAAGACCGAGCAGCGTCAGGAACTCTTCCTCCGAGAAGGGCGCACCTTCCGCCGTTCCCTGAACCTCGACGATGCCACCGGAACCTGTAATCACGAAATTCGCGTCGGTCTCGGCGGAAGAGTCTTCCAGATAATCGAGATCGATCACCGGCTGCTTGGCGAAGATACCGCAGGAGATCGCGGCGATATGGTCCTTCAGAACCTTCTCGACCTTGATCATGTTACGGGTTTCCATCCACTTTAGGCAGTCATGCAGGGCAATCCATGCACCGGTAATGGAGGCGGTGCGGGTGCCGCCATCGGCCTGGATGACATCGCAGTCGATGCTGATCTGGCGTTCGCCAAGGGCCTGCAGGTCAACGACGGCGCGCAGCGAGCGGCCGATGAGGCGCTGGATTTCCTGCGTGCGGCCGCCCTGCTTGCCGGAAGCAGCCTCACGCTTCATGCGTTCATTGGTAGAGCGTGGCAGCATGCCGTATTCAGCGGTGACCCAGCCCTTGCCGCTGTTGCGCAGCCACGGCGGCGTCTTTTCTTCAAGGCTTGCGGTGACGAGCACATGCGTGTCGCCGAATTTCACGAGACAGGAGCCTTCGGCATGCTTCGAGAAATTGCGCTCGAAGGAAACCTTGCGCATCTGGTCGGTTTTTCTGCCTGAAGGCCGCATATGATCCACTCTCCATGTTGGTTCCTGCCTTCTAAGGTGCGCTCCGGGCTTTTGCAAAGCCAATTTCCGTTTTGCCCCGGCGTTGCAACGCATTATATTGGCGTAAAGTAGATTTGGACGATAAAGAACGGACAAGATGGGTTTTTCAGCACCGCTTTCAAAAGATCAGGCATCGCTGCTCGATGAGCGGTCGCGGGAAATTTTCCGGCGCATCGTCGAAGGTTATCTCGATACGGGCGAGCCGCTCGGATCGCGCAGCCTGTCGCGGCTTCTGCCGATGTCGCTTTCCCCGGCCTCCGTCCGCAACGTCATGAGCGACCTGGAGGAGCTTGGTCTCATCTATTCGCCGCATATCAGCGCCGGACGCCTGCCAACGCAGACGGGGCTGCGCTTCTTCGTGGATGCCTTCATGCAGGTGGGCGATCTGCCTGCCGACGACCGGGCGAATATCGACCGTCAGATCGGGCCGATTGCTGGCCACGAACAATCGCTGGAAGGTTTGCTAACGGAAGCGAGCCGCATGCTGTCAGGCATGTCGCGCGGCGCTGGTCTCGTGCTGACGGCCAAGAATGACGTCATCCTCAAACATGTCGAATTCATCAGGCTCGAGCCCACCAAGGCACTTGCCGTGCTGGTCGGCGATCACAATCAGGTCGAAAACCGTATCATCGAATTGCCGGCCGGCATCTCCTCCTCGCAATTGACCGAGGCGGCGAATTTCATCAATGCCCACCTGTCGGGACAGACGCTGCAGGAGCTGCGCGGGCAGTTCCAGACCCAGCGCACGGAGCTGCAGTCGGAACTCGGTATGCTGGCGCAGGATCTCGTGGAGCGTGGTCTCGCTATATGGGCGGGCGATAATGAGGAAGGCAAGCTCGGCCGGCTCATCGTTCGCGGTCGCTCCAACCTGCTCGAGGGCCTCGCCGGTGAGGAAGATATCGATCGGGTACGCATGTTGTTCGACGATCTCGAGCGTAAGGAAAATCTGATCGAGATTCTCAATCTGGCGGAAAGCGGTTCAGGGGTCAGGATTTTCATCGGCTCTGAAAACAAGCTGTTTTCGCTCTCCGGTTCCTCTCTCATCGTCGCGCCCTATCGCGATGAGGAAAATCGTGTCGTGGGTGCTGTCGGCGTCATCGGGCCTACCAGGCTGAACTATGCCCGTATCGTACCGATGGTCGATTATACCGCGCAGATCATGGCGCGCCTTTCCCGCAAACAGAGATAGGACACATCAGCAAGATCAGAGAATGCGGCAAGCTTTTTGCCGCAAGCCTTGATTTTTGCCCGTCAAAGCTCGATATCGGGCCCAACCAATAACAGTCTAATCTGGAGAACGTCATGACCGACGATACAAAAAAGCCCGGACCTGACGCGGACGTCGCGGAAGAGTTTGTCGATCCTGCCCAGGCAGGTGAAGAACAGGCCGAAACGGCAGAGCCCGATCCGGTGGAACTGCTCAAGGCTGAGAACGCCGATCTGCGCGATAAATTCCTCCGCCTTGCCGCCGAGATGGACAATCTTCGCCGCCGCACCGAGCGTGACGTCAAGGATGCCAAGGCCTATTCGCTGGCCGGTTTTGCCCGCGACATGCTCGCCGTTTCCGATAATCTTCGCCGCGCGCTGGAAGCCATTCCGGACGAACTCAAGACCAATGGCGAAGCCGGTCTCAACGGCCTGATCGAAGGCGTGGAAATGACCGAGCGCTCGATGCTGTCGACCCTGGAGCGCCACGGTGTGAAGAAGATCGATGCCGAAGGCCAGAAATTCGACCCGAATTTCCATCAGGCAATGTTCGAAATTCCGAACACGGCGGTTCCCAACAATACCGTACTTCAGGTCATTCAGGCCGGTTTCACCATCGGTGACCGCGTTCTGCGCCCCGCGATGGTGGGTGTCGCCAAGGGCGGCCCGAAGGCTGAAGCCTCCGCATCGGCCGAGCCGGGCACGTCGTCTCTTAATGAAAAGGACGCGTGAGGCATTTATCCTTCCGTCATAAAAAAACGCGCCTTCAGGGCGCGTTTTTTATTGCCGTTAAACCGACAGGATAGGCCCGCGATCAGGCCGCCGTCGCCTGTTCCTGATTGAGGAAGGCGTAGATCGCCGTGTCGGAATCAGTGGCGCGCAGCTTGGTCACCAGTTCAGGATCGCGTAGCGCCCGCGCGATGCGCGACAGCGCCTTCAGGTGATCCGCGCCCGCGCCTTCTGGCGCGAGCAGCAGGAAAACCAGATCGACCGGCTGGTCGTCCAAAGCTTCGAAATCGACCGGGGTTTCAAGACGTGCGAAGACGCCGGTAATCTGATGAATGCTGTTGAGCTTGCCATGCGGAATGGCAATGCCATGACCCACACCGGTGGAGCCGAGTTTCTCACGCTGGAGGATGACGTCGAAAACTTCCCGTTCCGAGACCCCGGTAATTCTGGCTGCCTTTGCGGCCAGCTCCTGAAGCAACTGCTTTTTGGAATTCACCTTGAGGGCGGGAATAATCGCATCTTGTTGCAGCAAATCTGCCAACGCCATTCTCTTTTTCCTTCATGCCATCGAGACGATGCAGGAGGCAGATGCGCCTTGGCGCTCTGCCTCCCACGTCTTGTCAGACTGTTCAGCTCTTGATCGTTTCCGCGTCGATCCAGCCAATATTGCCGTCATGACGTCGGTAAACGATGTTGAGATATTCCTTGCCCGGGCTGCGGAACAGCAGAACCGGCTCGTCGGTCATGTCGAGCGCCATCACCGCGCTGGCGACTGACATTGTCTTAATCTGTTTCGAGCTCTCCGCCACAATGGTGGGTGCGTAATCCTCGGGGACCTCGTGGTCCTCATCGGGAACAGCATCCATCACCGTATAGGCGATTTCCGGGAGCGCGCCGTTCGAACCACTGTGATGGTCCTTCAGCTTGCGCTTGTAACGACGCAGGCGCTTCTCGATCCGCTCAGCGGCAGCATCGAAGCTGGCTTGCGGATCGTTCGCCTGACCCGCCGCATGCAATACGACGCCGGTATCGAGATGCAGCTTGCAATCGGCCGCAAAACGCGATCCGGACTTCTCCACGGTTACCTGGCCTGAATACCCCCCATCGAAGTATTTGGTAACTGCCAGACCTATATTGTCCTCAATCCGCTGACGGAAAGATTCACCGATCTCCATATGTTTACCAGATACACGCACACTCATGGAAATTTTCCTTTTTGTAGTGATTTGCGAGTACCAGCTTACGTCAAGCCGCGCGCGCATCCAAGCGTTTCGAAGGCGTTAAAAAGCCTTCATTCGAATTTTACGCCCATGGACGGAGGAGATTATTCCGTTACAAATGACCTTGCTGACGTGTGCGGCGGGCTTCTAGCTCCTGCCGTGACAAGAGTCAATGGTGCGGCAAAAAACCGCCGCAAACGTGATCGCCGCGTTGCTCAGAAGGCGGAAAGCTTCGCCATCGCTTTCTTCTCCCGGCGCCTCTGCACGGAGGAGGGGATATTCATCGCCTCGCGATATTTGGCGACGGTGCGGCGTGCGATATCGATGCCGGTCTTTTTCAGATTGTCGACGATATCGTCGTCGGAAAGAACGGCCTCAGCGGCTTCCCGCGCGATCATCGCCTTGATGCGGTGACGCACCGCTTCCGCCGAATGGCTATCACCGCCCTCTACGGCGCTGATCGACACGCTGAAGAAATATTTCAGCTCGAACAGTCCGCGCGGCGTCAGCATGTATTTCTTCGACGTCACGCGGCTGACGGTGGATTCATGCATCTTGATGACGTCGGCCACCGTCTTGAGGTTCAGCGGGCGCAGCTGGTCGACGCCGTTGATGAGGAAGGCATCCTGCTGGCGTACGATTTCGCTCGCCACCTTCATGATCGTCCGGGCGCGCTGATCGAGGCTGCGGGTCAGCCAATGGGCCGTCTGCATGCATTCGGACAGGAAATCCTGATCCTCTCCTGCGCGCGCCTTATGTTTTGAAACCTCCGCAAAGTAGCTCTGGTTGATGAGCACACGCGGCAGGGTGTCGGGATTGATCTCCACCAGCCAGCCACCGGTGGAGGAGGGGCGGACGATGATATCAGGAACGATTGTTTCCGAAACCATCGAATCGTAACCCGCGCCGGGGCGCGGATTGAGCGTGCGGATTTCCGCCAGCATGTCGAGAAGGTCTTCTTCATCGACGCCGCAGAGTTTTTTTAAGGAGGCAAAATCGCGTTTCGCCAGAAGCTCGAGATTATCGACAAAAGCTCGCATGGCCGGGTCGAGCCGGTCCTTCTGTGCGAGCTGGGTTGCCAGACATTCGCTCAAGGAACGGGAAAAGATGCCCGGCGGATCAAAACCCTGAAGCGTCTTCAGAACGTACTCGACCGCCGATGGTGCAGCACCCAGCCGTTCGGCAACGTCGTCGACGGCATCCGCGGCGATATAACCGGTCTCATCGAGCTGGCCGATCAGCGCATCGGCGATCATCCTGTCCTCGGCGGCGGAGATGGCGAGCGGCAGTTGCTGATTGAGGTGGTCGCTGAGGCTTTGTCGGGCCGCCACGAAGTCGTCGAGGTCGTAGCTTTCTCCGGACTCCTGCCCGGGCATGGATTTCCATTGGCTTGCGAGTTCGGGCGCATCGGCCTTTCTCGGCTCGCCATCGTCGGGAAAGACGTTTTCGAAGCTCGTGTCCAGCTGCTCGCCAAGATTTGCGGCGCGCTCCCCGTACCAGTCATCGCTGTCGGGCGTCACCCTGACGGCCGCATCCGAAGCTTCAGCGTCGCCGAAATTATCGACGTCGAGAGGCGTATCGCTGCCCAAATCGCCATCGTTTGCTGCAATTTCCAGCAACGGATTGCGCTCCACCTCCTGCGCGATAAACTGCGTCAGCTCGAAATGCGTCATCTGAAGCAGCTGGATGGACTGCATCAGTTGCGGTGTCATCACGAGAGACTGGTTTTGACGCAGCAAAAGGCTGGCAGACAATGCCATGGCGGACGCGAAACTCCCCTTACAGCTTCTCCATAGCCACAGTTTTCATAAATTTTGCGGAGGAGACAGAACTTGGCCCAAAAATTGCTTTTTTATCTTGTTTGGTCAAGCGTCAGGGTGGGGCGCGATGAAGAATCTTTCGCGCCCTATCGTTAAAGGCTGAAATTATTGCCGAGATAAAGACGGCGCACGTCCGGATTGTTGACGATGTCGTCAGGACGTCCATGCGTCAGCACTTCGCCGGCATGGATGATATAGGCGCGGTCGATGAGGCCGAGCGTTTCGCGGACATTATGGTCCGTGACGAGAACGCCGATGCCGCGCGCGGTCAGATGCCTGACCAGATTCTGGATGTCGCTGACCGAAATCGGATCGACGCCCGCGAAGGGCTCATCCAGCAGCATGAAAGTCGGGTCGGTCGCGAGAGCGCGCGCAATTTCCAGACGCCGCCGCTCACCGCCCGAAAGCGCCACAGCAGGCGATTTGCGCAGTTGCGCAATATGAAACTCTTCCAGGAGTTCATCGAGCTTGCGATTGCGTTTGGCGGCATCCGGTTCATGCACTTCCAGCACGGCGCGAATGTTTTCCTCGACCGTCAGGCCGCGGAAAATCGACGCTTCCTGCGGCAGATAGCCGACACCGAGCCTGGCACGCCTGTACATCGGCATGCCGGTCACATCATTGCCATTGATGGCGATCTTGCCGCTATCGACAGGCACCAGGCCCGTGATCATGTAAAAACAGGTGGTCTTGCCGGCGCCGTTCGGGCCAAGCAGCCCCACGGCCTCTCCACGGCGCACGACCAGTGAAACGCCGTTGACGACACGACGGGTATCATAGGTCTTCGTCAGGCCATGCGCGATCAACGTGCCCTGGTAAGGGGTTTTGTCGGCCGGTGAGGCGGCGTCTGCGGAACGGTTGCGTCCGCCGCCGAGAATTTTTGACATCGAAGGTATCTTCACGAGGAAAGACTACTGTTTTTTCTGGGATTTCGGATCAAGCATGATCCGAACAGGGCCGCCGCAGCTTTCGAGCTTTGCCTGCCCCGTATTCATGAGAACGGTCAGTTTGCAGCCGGTGAAGACATTGGTGCCTTCGGACAGGACCACTTGCTTGCCGGTCAGAATGAAGGTCTGCGCCGCCATGTCGAATTCGCCGTGATCAGCCGTGGCCTTCTGGGTCTCGGAGGTCAGGTAGACATTGTTGTCGACGAAGATCTTCTCGATATTGGCATCACCGCTTGTGAGCGAGGAGCCCTGACCCTTGTAGTTCACCGTCATCTTACCGGCCTGAAGGGTGGTCGTACCCTGCACAACCTTCACATTTCCGGTGAAATAGGCCTTACGCTCCTGGTCGCGAATCTCGAGCTGATCGCTTTCAATAGCGATCGGCTGGTCGCCGGAGAGCTTGACGCCCTGCATGCTGCTGGTCGTGTTCTGGGCAAAAGCCACAGTTGCAAGACACGAAAAAACAAGACCTGCGGCTGTAAGGCCTGCGGTTCTGCCAAGGGAAACGGGACGGGAAACTTGCATCATCTGGACCGGGCTCTCACTTGGCTTCATTTTTGATATTGGATGCAGCGATACGTGCCCGTACCTGCCCCGAAAATGTAATCGTCTTGCCATTATCGGCGATATCAATCGATTGCGCAACAATGGCGCCGTCGTTTGTTTTGATCGAAACGGGCTCTTTGCTGCTCATTTTTCCGGCCTTCAGATCGACATCCGCAGACTGGAACTTCGCTTGTATGCCATTGCTGAGATTGATGTCAAAAGGCGCAGTCATCTTCAGCGTGTTGGTGGAGCGGTCGAAAATGCCTTCCTGGGCGATAACCTGCGCGACGCTGTCATTCACAGGCACGGCGGCCAGCACTTTTTCGAGCGTCATCAGGTTCGGGTTGGCGATATCCTGCAACGCGCGGTCGGCGTTCATGGAATAATCTATACCCTTTTCGTTGCGGCCCGCAACGGCGGGCTTTTCCATCACGATCTTGCCGTCTTCTATCCGCGCGCTTTCCAGTGAAACCTTTTCGGGCGCCCAGGTGCGGATGACCGAAACGGCGATGAAGGCGAGCGAGATGACGGCCGCGCTGAGCGGCAGAATGATCTTCAGCCGCTTTACACGCGCGGAATGCCGCAGCGCGGTGTCATAGGCGCCGTTCTGGTCATTGGGCAGCGAAAATGCTGGCGCGGGTTCACGGAGTCGTTCGAGCATAGGAGTAGGTCCGGAATGCTTCCCCGGCGCCTTCTGGCGCGCAATCGAAGCTTGTGTCTTTATCTAAATGTGTTTGGCACGAGTGCTTTGTCCTGCCAATATGGTTTTTGTCTGGAGAGGTGCAAGGGAAATGCGAATTTTATCGTAATTCTGGTTTCTTTATTGTTTCCTTGCGGCTTCGCGTTAGAAGAACCATATGGCCTGAAACGCACAGGCGGACGACAGAGGTTTCTATGGATAATATGGCGATAGCTGATCGCAGGCGTTTGCGCCGCAAGCTGACTTTCTGGCGGATTGCCGCCGTTCTCCTGCTCGTCGCCGGCGCCTTCGGTCTTTACCGGTTTTTCTGGCAAGGCCCGCAGCAAAGCGCAAAACCCCATATCGCCCGCATCGAGGTCTCCGGCCTGATAACCGATAATACCGAACTTCTCGAGCGGCTCGACAAAATTGCCAAGAGCGATAATGTCAAAGGCTTGATCGTCTCGATTTCCTCACCAGGCGGCACAACCTACGGCGGGGAGCGCATCTTCAAGGCTATTCGCAGCGTCGCGGAAAAGAAGCCGGTTGTCTCGGATGTACGAACGCTCGCCGCTTCCGCAGGTTATATGATCGCATCGGCAGGCGACGTCATCGTTGCCGGCGAAACCTCCATCACCGGCTCGATCGGCGTGATCTTCCAGTACCCCCAGATCGGCCAGCTTATGGAAAAGCTCGGCGTTTCGCTGCAGGAAATCAAGTCTTCGCCGATGAAGGCCGAGCCTTCTCCCTTCCACGAGGCGCCCGAAGAGGCAAAGACCATGATCCGTGCCATGGTGATGGACAGCTACGGCTGGTTCGTCGACCTCGTCGCCGATCGTCGCAAATTGCCGCGCGAAGAGGTGTTGAAACTGGCTGATGGATCGATCTTCACCGGTCGGCAGGCGCTTGCCAACAAGCTGGTCGACACGCTCGGCGGCGAAAAGGAAGTTCGCGCCTATTTCGAAACCCGTGGTGTGGCCAAGGATTTGCCGATCGTCGAATGGCGCGCGCCGTCCTCGAATTCGCCTTTTGCGCTTTTCAGTGTTGCGCAAATAGCGAAACTTCTGGGATATGACGATTTAATTCCCTTCGCAGGCCCCAGCCAGCTCGGTGCGGACAAGTTGTTTCTTGACGGTCTTGTTTCCGTTTGGCAGGTTGAGCCGCGTTAAAAATCCAATTCTTTCAGGGGGCAACCGTGATCAAGTCTGAACTGGTGCAGATCGTTGCTGCGCGTAACCCGCACCTTTATCACCGCGACGTGGAAAACATCGTCAATGCGGTGCTGGATGAAATCACCGATGCGTTGGCGGCGGGAAATCGTGTCGAGCTTCGCGGTTTCGGCGCATTTTCGGTGAAGAACCGTCCGTCCCGTTCGGGCCGGAACCCGCGTACGGGTGAGTCGGTTTTCGTCGAGGAAAAATGGGTGCCTTTCTTCAAGACGGGCAAGGAACTGCGCGAGCGCCTGAACCCGGGTATGGGCGACGAAGAGGACGATTGATCGTTCTTGACGCCTGGGGACTGAAAAGGAGCCGGCGGAACACCCGCAGCGATGGAGTATTGTCGGATGTCTAAAAAAATCATCAACCTCATCATCCTGCTTCCGCTGGCGATCATCCTCGTCATCCTGTGCGTGGCCAATCGTCAGTCCGTGACGCTGGCGCTCAATCCATTCCGGCCGGACGATGGCGTTCTGTCCTTCACCGCGCCGTTTTTTGTTTTTCTGTTTCTGGCGGTCATTTTTGGCGTTCTCATGGGCTCGGCGGCCACATGGTTCGCGCAGGGCAAACATCGCAAACGTGCCCGTATCGAAGCGAAAGAGGCCGTTCGCTGGCACGACGAGGCGAACCGCCAGAAGGCGGCCGCCACCGGGCAGCTGCCGCATGCGGGACAACTCCCGGCAAAGTGATGGTGGCGACAGCCGTTCCGGCTCTAGTCGAGCGGCGTGCGGAATGCTATTTGCTGGCGCAATAAGACGCGGGCAGAAGCGGAAAGATTTCCATTGAAGAAAAAAGACAGCCGGCCGGGCAATCGTGCGCGTGCCGGGAGCGAGAAAAAACAGGTCCATGCCGCTAAGCCGGCGCGCCGCGCGGACGCCGCGCCGAAAAAGCGCGAGCCTGATGCGGTGCGCACCGTGCAGAAAGCCGCGCCGAAGGAAAAAACCGTCGTAGCGGCTGCCGTTGAGCAAGTTCCCGCGCGCGCACTTATGCAGCGCACCGGTGAACTGCCCGCAGAACAGGTTCCTGTCATTCTGGAATCGAGCGGCGCGGGTGATTTTCACCTGATCGACAGTGGTAACGGCCTGAAGCTTGAACAATATGGCGATTACCGCGTCGTTCGTCCGGAGGCACAAGCGCTCTGGCGGCCATCGGTTCCCGACCGCGTATGGCAGAATGCCGACGCCATTTTTACCGGCGATACGGATGAGGACGGCATGGGCCGCTGGCGTTTTCCGAAGGAAGCGCTTGGCGAAACCTGGCCTCTCTCCCTGCTCGGGGTTGAATTTCTCGGTCGTTTCACGGCGTTCCGCCACGTCGGCGTCTTTCCGGAGCAGATCGTGCATTGGGAATGGCTGAAAAATGCCGTGGCGACCGCCGACCGGCCGCTGAAAGTACTGAACCTCTTTGGTTACACCGGCGTTGCCTCGCTGGTCGCGGCAGCTGCCGGTGCCGAAGTCACCCATGTCGACGCCTCCAAGAAGGCGATCGGCTGGGCGAAGGAGAACCAGGCGCTCGCCGGGCTCGAACAGGCGCCGATCCGCTGGATTTGTGAAGACGCCATGAAGTTCATCCAGCGGGAAGAACGCCGGGGCAGCACCTACGACATCATTCTCACCGACCCGCCGAAATTCGGCCGAGGCACTCATGGTGAAGTCTGGCAATTGTTCGACCATCTGCCGCTGATGCTTGATATCTGCCGGGAAATCCTGTCGCCCAAGGCGCTCGGTCTGGTGCTGACGGCCTATTCCATCCGAGCCAGCTTCTATTCGATGCATGAGCTGATGCGCGAAACCATGCGTGGCGCCGGCGGCGTCGTCGCATCCGGCGAACTGGTCATTCGCGAAGCCGGGCTTGACGGCAAGACGCCGGGCCGCGTGCTTTCCACATCGCTGTTCAGCCGCTGGGAGCCGAAATGACGAAGGACATGCGCGAAAACACCACGCGCCGGGTTGGCCAGGTCAAAGAAGTGACGAGCCTTGCCAATCCCATCATCAAGGACATCAAGGCGCTCACCCAGAAAAAGGGCAGGGAAGAGACCGGCACCTTCATGGCTGAGGGCCTGAAGCTGGTCATCGACGCGCTCGAACTTGGCTGGACGATCAAGACGCTGGTCTACGCCAAGGCCGCCAAGGGCAAGCCGCTGGTGGAACAGGCGGCGGTCAAGACCGTTGCCTCGGGTGGCTTGGTGCTCGAAGTCAGCGAGAAGGTCATCGCCTCGATCACCCGCCGTGACAATCCGCAGATGGTCGTCGGTATTTTCGAACAGAAATGGAAGCCGCTGAAGGACATTCGTCCGGAAAAGGGCGAGACCTATATCGCGCTCGACCGCGTACGCGATCCCGGCAATCTCGGCACCATCATCCGCACGGCGGATGCGGCCGGTGCCTCGGGCGTCATTCTGGTGGGCGATTGCACCGATCCCTTTTCGCTGGAGACGGTGCGTGCCACCATGGGCTCGGTCTTTGCCACGCCAGTCGCCCGCGCGTCGGTTGAGGAATTCCTCTCCTGGAAAAAATCGGCTCATGTCAGCGTCGTTGCCACACATCTTGCCGGTTCCGTGGATTATCGGAAGATCGACTACGCCGGCAAACCGGTCGTGATTTTGATGGGCAACGAACAGTCTGGCCTGCCGCCGGAACTGGCCGGCAAGGCGGACCAGCTGGCGCGCATTCCCCAGCAGGGCCGCGCCGATAGTCTCAACCTCGCCATCGCAACCGCTGTCATGCTGTTTGAAGCACGGCGACATCTCCTCGAACTTGCACCGGTGACGTAATGGCCAAAGCGGCATTGTTCTCGAAATTCGGCCCGGCTTTTGCGCTGATCGTCGCCGCACTGGTGCTGGATCAGATCGTCAAGCAGCTGGTCGAGGCCTATCTGCCGCTGCAGGAGATGGTTCCGGTAGCGCCGTTTCTGGCGCTTTATCGCACCTACAATCTCGGCGTCGCCTTTTCGATGCTGGAAGACATGCACGGCTGGTTCATCGTCAGCATGCGCCTCGTCATCGTCGTCTTCGTTCTGTGGCTCTGGCGCAAGACGGCGTCCGACCGGACCTTCGCCCATCTCGGTTTTGCCTTCATCATCGCGGGAGCGGCCGGCAATCTTCTCGACCGCTTTTTTTACGGTCACGTCATCGACTATATCCTGTTCCACACGCAGACATGGTCGTTCGCGGTATTCAATCTGGCTGACAGTTTCATAACCATCGGTGCGGCCTGCGTCATTCTTGACGAGTTTCTGCATGCCCGGGCGGCCAAAAAGTAAAATTTTAGCGTTTCAGCCAAACATATCAAAACCGCTGCCGTGGTAGCGGTTATGTATGAGCGAACTTGCACGACTTCGGCAAAAAGTTTCAGATGGTCTCGGCCTGGCCGCCCCAGCGGCGGATCCTGACGATAATACAGCGCGCCTTGCGAACGAGGAACATGCCAGCGATGTCAGGGCGGTTGCGCTTTATGTCGCCATTTCGCTATCGGTGGGGGCCTTCGCTGCCGCCCTGATCGCACTTGCGGTGCCCTATGCCGTCACCGTCGCGCTCGCCTGTTTTTTTGGCGCGGTGCTTATGGGTGCCCTGTTTTATGCGCTCTTCGGCAAATCTTTCCCGCTTCCCGGCACGCTGCCCGCAGATTATTCGGATGTCCGGCTGCGGCAAACGCAAAACCGGTCGCTGATTGCCGAAATGCAGGAGTCCATGGGCGATATCGTCGTGATCCGCAACATGAACCGGCGCATCGTCGAGGCGAACCGCGTCTTTCGTGAAATGACCGGCTGCACGTCGCCGGAAGGCTTGAGCTGCGAGGAGATCGGCATTGCTTTCCGCCCGGGTGACAGGGTCCATGCCTATGATGTGGAGATTGCGACCCCGTTCGGTCAGCGCATCTTCTCCTGGCATGATGTGGTAACCCGCGATCTCGCAAGCAGCCGTCTTATGATCAGCAGTATCGCGAGGGACGTGACCGAAGAACGGCTTGCGCTGGCCGAACGGGAAGATGCCCGCCTGCGCGCCGAAAAGGCCGATGCCGAAAAGGCGCGGTTGCTTGCCACGGTCAGCCATGAAATCCGCCTGCCGCTCTCCGGCATGCTCGGCATGAACCACCTTCTGTCGCAGACGAAGCTCAATCAGGAACAGCGTAATTATCTGGATGGCATGAAACAGTCCGGTCAGTCGCTGGTGCAGCTTGTCGAGGATCTCCTGGATTATTCGACCATGGAAGCCGGCCGCTTCAGGCTCAACCCGCGCGCGGAAAACCTGCGGCGGCTGATCGAGAGCATCGTGGAGATGCTTGCCCATCGCGCCCATGAAAAGGGCATCGAAATCGCCTCCTTCGTCACGCCTGACGTGCCCGATTATCTCGATTTCGATCCGGCAAGACTTCGCCAGGTCCTGTTCAATCTCATCGGCAATGCCGTGAAATTCACGCAGGTGGGCGGGGTCGTCATCCGGGCGCGCATGGTCGACGGCGAATTGCAGATCACCGTCGAAGATACCGGCCCCGGCATGAGTGAGGTGGAGCAGGCGCGTATCTTCGGGGAGTTCGAGCAGGCCGGCCCGCTGTCGCAACGAAGCGCCGGCACGGGGCTTGGACTTGCGATCTCCGCCCGCATCGTTCGGGAATTCGGCGGCAACCTCACGGTGTCGAGCCGCAGGGGTGAGGGCAGCACCTTCAAGCTGGTGTTCCGCCCGGGCACGGCCCCCGCCGAGATGCCGGATTCCGGCCGGAGCCATTGCCTGCAGCACACCAATGTCCTGCTTATTGCGCCGGAGGGTGTGGCGGCGGCGGTGACGATGGAAGCCATCGAGGCTTTCGGCGGCAAATGTATTCTCATCCATCAGCCGGAGGATCTGGACAGGCTGAGGAATGGAACTGTCAGCCGGACCGCCGATCTCACTGACATCATCGTCGATCTGCGTATCTCGGCACTGTTCAGGGATGCCCTGCGGGATTGGCCGCAGCAGACGATCCGTCGCACGCTGCTCGTCAGTCCCGAAGAGCGGGCTTCGACCACCCATGCGTCCTTCGACGCCTGGCTGATCCGGCCCCTTCGCGAAAAATCCCTGATCGATGTGCTGTGTGGCTGCCTGCGCGGCATAGAGCGGCGCGACGCGATCAACGATAACCACCCGGATGTGGGATTTTCGTCAAGGGTGGTGGAGAGAGCGAGCGGCATCGAGATACTCGTGGCCGAAGACGATCCGGTCAATGCGCGCATCATCCGGGCTGTCCTGGAAAAAAGCGGCTATATCGTCCGCGCCGTCGACAATTTTCAGGCCCTCCAGCAATCGGTGGCGTCGGGTGCGTCCCGCCTGCCAAATCTCATCGTCTCCGATCTTAATATGCCGGGCGGTGAGGGCCTCGACGTGTTGCCGGACCTCCTCGGCAAGCTGAAAGATGAAAGAAATATTCCCGTCATCATTCTCAGCGGGGACGCCGGTGCCGGGACCGCCGAGATACTGCTGAAGGCCGGTGCAGGTGCTGTTTTGGCCAAGCCAGCCGACCCGCGCCGGCTGGTTGAGGAAATCCGTCGCCTACTGGAGGCGAAACGCGTGTTGTCATCATAACTGACAGACTCGCGTTGGCGGCATTTTGTCACTATTCTGTCGCGAATTAGTGATTTATGACAGGAAAACTCTTTGGTGGCGGAGCGATTCCCCATGGTTGCCGAAATCTTCAATCACGACATTTGTGAAAACAATGTTGTCATTAGTCCTCGTTCCGAGACAGCTCAGGACAATGAGGGTCTTTTCGGCCGTATCGGCACGCTGGAAACACGGCTTGCCAGAAATGAACGTGAAATCGATGCCGCGCAATCCGTGCGCTACCGGGTCTTTGTCGAGGAAATGAAGGCGCGCCTTCCTGCCGAAGCGATGCGCCGCAAGCGCGACGTCGACGCCTGGGACAGCGTCTGCGACCACCTTCTTGTGCTCGACAAGTCGATTGAAGGCGATAGCGAGGACCAGATCGTCGGCACCTATCGTCTGCTGCGACAGGAAACGGCGCTTGCCAATAATGGTTTCTATTCTGCCAGCGAGTTCGATATTGCCGGGCTTGTCGCGCGCCATCCGGGCAAGCGCTTCATGGAACTTGGCCGTTCCTGTGTGCTGCCGGAATATCGCACCAAGCGTACCGTCGAGCTTCTGTGGCAGGGCAACTGGGCTTATGCCGTAAAACACCGCATGGACGCCATGATCGGCTGCGCTTCCTTCCCCGGCGTGCAGCCGGAAGCACATGCGCTGGCTCTGTCCTTCCTGCACCATAATTGCCTTGCAAAGGGAGAGTGGGAAGCGGTCGCTTTGCCCGAACTCTATCATGAAATGGACCTCGTGCCGGTCGAGGCTCTCAATACCCGCAAGGCATTGAATGCCATGCCGCCGCTGATCAAGGGGTATATGCGTCTTGGCGCCATGTTCGGCTCCGGCGCGGTCGTTGATCATGCTTTCAACACCACCGACGTCCTGGTGGTTTTGCCGGTATCGTCCATCGCCGGCCGCTATATCAGCTATTATGGCGGCGAGGCCGAACGCATCAACGGCTGACCGGGTTTTGATCGAGGCCATCAGGATGTTCCTGTGGGCAGCGTTGCCGTGTGTGTTGTGTTGGGGCGGGCAATGCCGCTAGTGTCGGCGCTCCTTTTCCGCAACACGATATGACATCGGCAGGCCATTGACGGACGTTCTGACAACCGCTTCCCTGATCTCGGAAGAGAGCCGCGCGACGGCCACTCCGATGATGGAGCAATATATCGAGATCAAGGCGAACAATCCCGGTTCGCTGCTGTTTTACCGCATGGGCGATTTTTACGAATTGTTCTTTGACGATGCGGTCGAAGCCTCCCGCGCGCTCGGTATCACGCTGACGAAACGTGGCCAGCATATGGGGCATGATATTCCCATGTGCGGCGTTCCCGTTCACGCGGCGGACGATTATCTCCAGAAGCTCATCCTGCGCGGCTACCGTGTCGCCGTCTGCGAACAGATCGAAGACCCGGCTGAAGCGAAGAAGCGCGGATCGAAATCCGTGGTCAAGCGTGATGTGGTGCGGCTCGTCACGCCCGGAACGCTCACTGAAGAAAAGCTGCTGTCGCCGACGGAATCCAATTATCTGATGGCGCTTGCCCGTATTCGCGGCAGTGCGGAGGCGCAGTTCGCGCTGGCCTGGATCGATATTTCCACCGGCGTCTTCCGTCTGGCAGAAACCACGCTGACGCGGCTTCTCGCCGATATCTGGCGTATCGATCCGCGTGAGCTGATCGTTGCCGACAGCCTGTTCCACGACGAGGAACTACGGCCGGTTTTCGATGTGCTGGGCCGTGTCGCGGTGCCGCAGCCGGCCATCCTCTTCGATAGTGCGGTGGCAGAAGGCCGTATTGCGCGTTATTTCAACGTCTCGACGCTGGATGGTTTCGGCACGTTTTCACGGGTGGAAATGGCCGCTGCCGCTGCGGCCGTGGCCTATGTCGAAAAGACCCAGATTGCCGAGCGCCCGCCGCTCGGCGCGCCGGAACGCGAAAGTGCGGCATCGACGCTCTTCATTGATCCCGCCACCCGCGCCAATCTGGAATTGGTGAAAACACTATCCGGCGACCGGGACGGATCGCTCCTGCATGCGCTGAACCGCACGGTCACGGGCGGCGGTGCGCGGCTTCTGGCCGAGCGGCTGATGTCGCCCTTGACCGATCCGGAAAGGATCAATGCCCGCCTCGATGCGGTAGCCTACCTCATTGACGATGTCTCTCTTTGCGATGGCCTGCGCGACGCGCTGAAACATGTCGCGGATATGCCGCGCGCGCTTTCCCGGCTTGCGCTGGAACGCGGCGGCCCGCGCGATCTTGGCGCCATCCGGCAGGGTCTGGTTTCGGCCGAAAAAATTGCGGTCATTCTCGATGGTGGGCTGCTGCCGGATGAGCTGGCGAAAGCTCTCAGGGATTTGAACGCCCTGCCCGGCGCTCTTGAGGCGATGCTCGGCTCGATGCTCGCCGACGATCTGCCGCTTCTGAAACGCGATGGCGGTTTCCTGCGTGAGGGCGCCAATCCCGAACTCGACGAAGTTCGCGCACTGCGCGACCAGTCACGCCGGGTGATCGCCGGGTTGCAGCTGCAATATGCCGATGAGACCGGCATCAAGTCGCTCAAGATCAAACATAACAACGTGCTGGGTTATTTTATCGAGGTGACGGCGGGCAATGCCGATGTGATGATGGCAACGGATGAGGCCAAGGCGCGCTTTATCCATCGGCAGACCATGGCGGGCGCCATGCGCTTCACAACCACGGAGCTTGCCGATCTCGAAAGCCGCATCGCCAATGCCGCGGCCGAGGCTCTGACCATCGAGCTGGAAGCCTTCGAGCGCATGGTCAAGGCCGTGGTGCAGCAGGCGGAGGCGATCAAGGCCGGCGCGATTGCACTTGCCGTCATCGATGTCGCCTCGAGCCTTGCTTATCTGGCGACGGAACAGGCCTATTGCCGTCCGATCGTCGATGCCTCCATGACCTTCGCGATCACAGGCGGGCGCCACCCGGTGGTTGAGCAGGCGCTGCGGCGGCAGTCCGCCGGGCCGTTCATCGCCAATAATTGCGATCTATCGGCAATCGATGGTGGCAAAAACGGTGCGATCTGGCTGCTGACCGGCCCCAATATGGGTGGTAAATCGACCTTCCTGCGTCAAAATGCGCTGATCGCCATCCTCGCGCAGATCGGTTCCTTCGTTCCGGCGGAGGCTGCCCATATCGGCGTCGTAGACCGGCTGTTTTCGCGCGTCGGCGCTTCCGACGATCTGGCCCGGGGACGCTCGACCTTCATGGTGGAGATGGTGGAAACCGCCGCCATTCTCAATCAGGCAACGGATCGCTCGCTGGTGATCCTCGACGAGATCGGCCGTGGCACCGCAACTTTTGACGGGCTTTCGATCGCTTGGGCGGCCGTCGAGCATCTGCATGAGGTCAATCGTTGTCGCGGCCTCTTCGCCACGCACTTCCACGAACTGACGGTACTGTCGGAAAAACTCGGCCGCCTTTCCAATGCCACGATGCGGGTGAAGGAGTGGGAAGGTGATGTCATCTTCCTGCATGAGGTCGGGCCGGGCGCTGCGGATCGTTCCTACGGTATTCAGGTCGCGCGACTTGCGGGCCTGCCTGCCTCGGTGGTGGAGCGTGCCCGTGAGGTGCTGACGAAGCTCGAGGATGCCGACCGCAAGAACCCGGCCAGCCAGCTGATCGACGATCTGCCGCTGTTCCAGATTGCCGTGCGCCGCGAGGAAACCCGCAAAGCGGGACCATCGAAAGTGGAGGAAGCCCTGAAGAGCTTCAACCCGGACGAAATGACGCCGCGTGAGGCATTGGATGCGCTCTATGCGTTGAAGAAAGAACTTGGCAAGGCTTGAACAGATACAGTGCCTGTCCATAGCCTCCGAAACTCGTTATAGGACAGTCCCATCGCAGCGGTGGGGTTATCCCACAGGACATGGATACCGGCATAGATGGCCATCAAGGACCTGGATTTTTCCGACATTCTCGATGTATCGGCGCTGAAGCGCGATTGCGACGTTATCTTCAAGGAAGACGGCAAACGCATCGCCGATATCAAGTCGGATCTGCTGCCGATCTTCCGCAGGGCCAGCACGGAAGGGCGGGAAAAGGCGAGAGAGCTGCTGAAAGCCGATGGCAGCGGCATTGATTGCGCCCGGCGCATCTCCTGGCTTCAGGACCGGCTGATCGAAACGCTCTATGATCTCGCCTGCCAATATGTCTATCCGAAGGATGCGACCCAGATCGCGGTCGCGGCGGTCGGCGGTTATGGCCGCGGCACGCTGGCGCCGGGGTCGGATATCGATCTCCTGTTCCTGCTGCCGGCCAAGAATACGCCTGATATGCACAAGGCCGTGGAGTTCGTGCTTTATCTGCTATGGGATCTCGGCTTCAAGGTTGGGCACGCCACCCGCACGGTGGATGAGTGCATTCGCCTCTCCAAATCCGATATGACCATCCGAACCGCGATTCTGGAAGTGCGGGCGATCTGCGGCAGAAAATCCCTGACCGACGACCTCGAAAAACGCTTCGAGTCGGAAGTCGTCACCGGAACCGGCCCGGAATTCATCGCCGCCAAGCTCGCCGAGCGTGACCAGCGCCACCGCAAGGCTGGCGATACGCGTTATCTGGTGGAGCCAAACGTTAAGGAAGGCAAGGGCGGTCTGCGTGACCTGCACACGCTGTTCTGGATCGCCAAATATTATTACCACGTCCGCGATACGGCCGATCTGGTGAAACTCGGTGTTTTGTCGAGGTCCGAACTGAAGCTTTTCGAAAAGGCCGATGATTTTCTCTGGGCCGTCCGCTGCCAGATGCATTTCATCACCGGCAAGGCGGAAGAGCGTCTTTCCTTCGATATTCAGCGCGAAATCGCCGATGCGCTGAATTATCAGCCGCGCCCGGGCCTCTCCGCCGTCGAGCGCTTCATGAAGCATTATTTTCTCGTGGCTAAGGACGTGGGCGATCTGACCCGCATCGTCTGCGCCGCGCTGGAAGACCGGCAGGCGAAGGATGTACCGGGTCTGTCAGGCGTTCTCAGCCGTTTTGCCCACCGCGTTCGCAAGATTCCGGGCTCGGTGGAGTTCGTGGAAGACCGGGGCCGCATCGCGCTGGCAAAACCGGATGTTTTCAAGAACGATCCGGTCAATCTGATCCGGCTCTTCCATATCGCCGATATCAACAATCTCGAACTTCATCCGGATGCGCTGCGTGTCGTCACCCGCTCTCTCTCGCTCATCAATGACGAGCTTCGCGAAAACGAGGAAGCGAACCGGCTTTTCCTGTCGATCCTCACCTCGCGTCGCGATCCGGCGCTGACGCTCCGGCGCATGAACGAGGCAGGCGTACTCGGCAAATTCATTCCCGAATTCGGCAAGATTGTCGCGATGATGCAGTTTAATATGTATCATCATTATACCGTGGACGAGCACCTGATCCGATCGGTCGGCGTTCTGTCGGAGGTGGACAAGGGAACCGCCGTAGATGCCCATCCGCTCGCCAATCAATTGATGCCGGGCGTCGAGGAGCGTGAGGCGCTTTATGTCGCCGTGCTGCTGCACGATGTGGCAAAGGGCCGGCAGGAGGATCATTCCATTGCCGGCGCACGCGTCGCCCGCAAGCTGTGCCAGCGTTTCCGCCTCACCGGCAAGCAGACCGAGACCGTCGTCTGGCTCATCGAGCAGCATCTTTTGATGTCGATGGTCGCCCAGACGCGCGACCTGCACGACCGCAAGACCATCACCGATTTCGCCGACAAGGTGCAGTCCATGGAGCGGCTGAAGATGCTGCTGATCCTGACGGTGTGCGATATCCGCGCCGTCGGTCCGGGCGTGTGGAACGGCTGGAAGGGGCAGTTGCTGCGTTCGCTTTATTACGAGACGGAACTGCTGCTGTCAGGCGGCTTTTCGGAAGTCTCCCGCAAGGAACGCGCGCATATCGCCCGCCAGGCGCTCTACGATGCTCTCGAAGACTGGGGTCAGAAGGCGCGGCGCAAATATACCAAGCTGCATTACGAGCCCTATCTGCTGACGGTGGCACTGGAAGACCAGGTGCGCCACACCCGCTTCATGCGCGAGGCGGACAAGCAGGAAAAGGCGCTGTCAACAATGGTGCGCACCCATTCCTTCCACGCCATCACGGAAATCACCGTGCTGGCGCCGGACCATCCGCGCCTGTTGTCGATCATCACCGGTGCCTGTGCGGCTGCCGGCGCAAACATTGCGGATGCGCAGATCTTCACCACCTCTGACGGGCGGGCGCTGGATACGATCCTCATCAACCGCGAATTCCCGATCGACGAAGATGAGACGCGGCGCGGTGCCAATGTCGGCAAGCTCATCGAGGAAGTCCTCTCCGGTAAGCAGCGCCTGCCGGAAATGATCGCCACGCGCACGAAGAGCCGCAGGAAAAAAAGCGCCTTCACCATTCCGCCTTCCGTCACCATCTCGAATGGTCTGTCGAACAAGTTTACCGTCATCGAAGTCGAGTGCCTCGACCGGCCGGGCCTTCTGGCGGATATGACGGCTGTCATCGCCGACCTGTCGCTCGATATTCACTCCGCCCGCATCACCACCTTCGGCGAGAAGGTCATCGATACCTTCTACGTGACGGATCTGTTCGGGCAGAAGGTGACGAATGACAACAGGCAGGCCAGCATTGCGCAGCGCCTGAAGGCCGTGATGAGCGAGCAGGAAGACGAATTGCGTGACCGCATGCCGAACGGCATCATCGCCCACCCAGACGTGGCGGCGCTGCCGGCCGCGCGCACGGCAAAGGCTTGATAGTCCCATGAGTCTGATCGGCAAGTTCGCCACCGTCGGCACCGCCACGCTCGGCAGCCGCATTTTCGGCTTTCTGCGCGAGACGCTGATGGCCGCTGCCGTCGGTACTGGTCCGGTGGCTGACGCCTTCAATGCCGCGTTCCGATTTCCCAACACCTTCCGGCGGCTTTTTGCCGAAGGCGCCTTTAACTCGGCTTTCGTGCCGCTTTTCGCCAAGGAAATCGAGGCGAACGGCATGGAGGGCGCAAGGCGCTTTTCCGAAGAGGTTTTCGGCGTTCTCTTCACCGTGCTTCTGGCCCTGACAATTTTGATGGAATTGTCGATGCCGTTCATCGTGCGCACGGTAATTGCACCGGGCTTCCTCGAAGACCCGGTGAAGTTCGACAACACTGTCCGCCTCGCCACCATCATGTTTCCCTATCTCGCCTGCATGTCGCTCGCGGCGATGATGGGCGGCATGCTGAATTCGCTGCACCGTTATTTTGCGGCGGCAATCGCGCCTGTCTTCCTCAACATCATACTCATCGGCGTGCTCGCCTTGGCGTGGTGGAAGAATTACGATCCCCTGCAGGTGGGTTATGCGCTCTCGTGGGGGGTGATGGCGGCGGGTCTGGTGCAGCTCGCCATCGTCTGGATCGCCGTGCGCAACGCCGGCATGCGGATCGGTCTCCGCAGGCCGCGGCTGACGAAAAACGTGCAGCGGCTGCTGGTCCTTGCCCTGCCGGCGGCAATCACCGGCGGCATCACCCAGATCAATCTGCTGATCAACACCAATATCGCGTCTAGCGGCGAGGGCGTGATCTCTTCGCTTGCCTATGCCGACCGGATTTACCAGTTGCCACTCGGTGTCGTCGGCATTGCCGTGGCCACCGTGCTTCTGCCGGAACTGGCGCGGGCCCTGCGCGGCGGGCATATGGTGGAGGCGGGAAGCCTGCAGAACCGCTCGGTCGAATTCGTATTGTTCCTGACCTTGCCTGCGGCGGCGGCTCTTCTTGTCATGGCGGAGCCCATCGTTCGTTTTCTCTATGAACGCGGCAACTTCTCACCTTCGGCTACCATCACCGTCGCGCAGATCCTCGGTATCTACGGTCTGGGTCTGCCGGCTTTCGTGCTGATCAAGGCCTTCATTCCGGGCTTTTTCGCCCGCGAGGACACTCGCACGCCGATGATCTTTGCGGCGGTTTCCGTGGTTGTGAATATCTCTCTGGCACTGACGCTGTTTCCGCGTCTCGGGGGTCCGGGCATCGCCATTGCCGAGATCACTGCCGGCTGGGTCAACGCCGCCTTGCTGTTCGGCATGCTTTTGTGGCGCGGTCACTGGCATGTGGATATTCCGCTGCTGACCCGCATTCCGCGTCTGCTCCTGGCTGCGGCCCTGATGGCCGGTTTTGTGCATTATGCGCTGACCTGGCTGAGTTTCGAGCTGTCGTCGGCCTCGTCCATCTTCGTCCGGGCAGGGACCATCATGGGCCTCGTCTTTACGGCGATGCTGGTTTATTTCGTGCTGGCTTTCGTTTCTGGCGGTGCCGATATCGGCATGGTCAAGAGAGCCGTGCGCAAGCGCGGTAAAAAGACCGCCGAGACGGAGGTGGGCTGATGTCCTTTTCTGAAAACCGCCGCATCGCGCTGGTCACGCTTGTCGTCGATGACTATGATCGGGCAAAGGCGTTTTATTGCGATGTTCTCGGCTTCGAGTGCCTCTCCGATCAGCCGCTTGACGACGGCAAAAGGTGGCTTGTGGTCAAGCCGCAAGGCGCCGAGGGTGGCGCCCTGCTGCTCGCCGAGGCGGATGGCGAAGAGCAACGGCTTGCCATCGGCAACCAGACCGGCGGCCGTGTCGGATTTTTCCTGTATACCGACGATTTTGCCCGCGACTATGAAACCATGATTGCGCGCGGCGTTCGCTTTCTGGAAGAGCCGCGCCATGAGGTTTATGGTTCGGTCGCGGTCTTTGCCGACCCTTACGGAAATCGCTGGGACCTTCTTCAGCCGCGCGGTTGACGGCCCTTGAAACCGCTTGATTGCGAGGGGCTGTGGGTGCATAAGCGCGCGTGCAATTGCAAACACGGGGCGGGGCCCTCCACAAGCCTTTTCGAGGACGACAATGAACGCATTCAAGCCGCTGGTTTTCTCGGGCGTCCAGCCGACCGGCAATCTGCATCTCGGCAATTATCTCGGCGCGATCCGCAAATTCGTGGCGCTGCAGGAAGATAACGACTGCATCTATTGCGTCGTCGACATGCACGCCATCACCGCCCAGCTCGTTCACTCGGACCTGAAGGCGCAGACCCGCTCGATTGCGGCCGCCTTCATCGCAGCCGGCATCGATCCGGTGAAGCATATCGTCTTCAACCAGTCCGCGGTGCCGCAGCACGCGGAACTGGCATGGGTCTTCAACTGTGTGGCGCGCATCGGCTGGATGGAGCGCATGACCCAGTTCAAGGACAAGTCCGGCAAGAATGCCGAACAGGTCTCGCTCGGCCTGCTCGCCTATCCGAGCCTGATGGCTGCCGACATTCTCGTCTATCGCGCCACGCATGTTCCCGTCGGCGATGACCAGAAACAGCACCTCGAACTCGCCCGCGATATCGCCCAGAAATTCAACATCGATTTCGGCGGCCATATTCGCAACGCCGGTCTGGGCGTTAATATCACGGTTGGCGATGAGCCGGTGCACGCTTATTTCCCGATGGTGGAGCCGCTGATCGGTGGCCCGGCGCCGCGCGTCATGTCGCTGAAGGACGGCACCAAGAAGATGTCGAAGTCCGACCCTTCCGATCTGTCGCGCATCAATCTGATGGACGATGTCGACGCGATCTCTAAGAAGATCAAGAAGGCGAAGACCGATCCGGACGCGCTGCCGAGCGAAGTGGAAGGCCTGAAGGGACGCCCCGAGGCCGAAAACCTCGTCGGTATCTATGCTGCGCTCTCCGACAAGACCAAGGCGGATGTTCTTGCCGAATTCGGCGGTCAGCAGTTCTCCACCTTCAAGCCGGCCCTCGTGGAGCTTGCCGTCAATGTGCTGGCGCCGGTAAACAACGAGATGCGCCGTCTTCTCGATGATCCGACCCATATTGACGCCATCCTCAGCCAGGGCGGCGAGCGGGCACGGACTATCGCTGAAAAGACGATGAACGAGGTGCGTGATATCATCGGTTTCCTGCGCTGACAGGCCGTTGCCACGCGAATGCGGCGGGCGGTTTGCGCCTGCCGTGATTTGATATAATCTCCGCCCGAACCGTCGGGCGGTTTTTCGGATCACGGCGGATTTTGGGAGTGCAGAATGGTTTCAACACGGCTGTCGCGTCTGGAAGGGCATCGCCGCAAGTTTCTCGCCGTAATCGATGATACACCGGAATGCGAAAGGGCCGTGCATTATGCCGGTCGTCGCGCCAAGAACTCCAATGGCGGGCTGGTGCTGCTTTACATGATCCCGGAAGGTGATTTCCAGCAATGGCTGGGTGTCGAGCAGATCATGCGGGCCGAGGCGCGTGAGGAAGCGGAAGCGACGCTCGCCAAGGTCGCCCAGAAGGTGCGCGAAACAATCGGCATTGAGCCGGAATCCGTCATTCGAGAAGGCAGCGCCACCGAGCAGATACACGGGTTGATCGAGGAAGACCGCGATATCGCCATTCTCGTGCTGGCTGCCGGATCGACGAAGGAAGGTCCGGGACCGCTGGTTTCCTCCATCGCCGGACGCGGCGCGGCCTTCCCGATCCCGGTAACCGTCTTGCCGGATACATTGACGGATGAGGAAATCGACGCGCTCTGCTGATCCGGTTTCGGACGGGTTTTGAGGGCTGACGATTTCTTGAATGTAATTATCATGTCAGGGCTTGAAGTGTGGCTTCGCCGGGCGTATTTTTGGAAGAATTCTAAATTACGGGGCGTGAACCGCGACCTCGAAGGAGACGACGATGTTCATTCAGACGGAAGCCACGCCCAACCCCGCCACGCTGAAATTCCTGCCGGGCAAGGTGGTGCTAGAAAGCGGGACAGTGGAGTTCCTCAATGCGTCGCAGGCGCAGGCTTCGCCCCTGGCGGAGCGCCTCTTCACGATTCCGGGCGTTACCGGTGTCTATTTCGGTTTTGATTTCATCACCGTCACCAAGGATGATGCCGAATGGCAGCATCTGAAGCCTGCCATCCTCGGCTCGATCATGGAGCACTTCATGTCCGGCCGGCCGATCATGGGCACGGCCATTGCTGCCGAAGTCTCGGACGAGGAAGGCGAGTTCTTTGAAGAGGGTGACGAAACCATCGTCGCCACCATCAAGGAATTGCTTGATACCCGCGTTCGCCCGGCCGTGGCGCAGGATGGCGGCGACATCACCTTCCGCGGTTTCCGCGATGGCACCGTGTTCCTGAACATGAAGGGTGCCTGCTCGGGTTGCCCGTCTTCAACTGCCACCCTTAAGCACGGCGTTCAGAACCTGCTTCGCCATTTCGTGCCCGAAGTGCGCGAAGTCGAAGCGGTATGATGCTGTAAGCCAGGCAATGATTGTTCTCGCACTCGACACATCAGGTGTGGATTGTTCCGCCTGTATCTATGACAGCGCCTCCGACAGGGTGCTCGGCAAGGTCTGCGAAACGATCGGCAAGGGCCATGCCGAAAGGCTGATGGCCGTGATCGACGGTGCCCTGCAGCAGGCACAATTGCCGCTACAGAAAGTAGAACGCATTGCGGTGACCATCGGTCCGGGGTCCTTCACGGGCATTCGGGTCGGCGTTGCCGCGGCGCGCGGTTTTGCGCTGTCGCTCGGCGTCGAGGCCGTCGGCGTTACGACGCTCGAGACGCTTGCCCTGCATCATCTGGCCGAGAATCCAGGCCGGCCTGTGGCCGTCGGGCTCGATGCGAAACGCGGCGAAACCTATCTCCAGATATTCGGCACGGATGGATCACCACTCAACGAGGCGGCGCTTCTGTCTCTGGATGACGCCAAAGATGCCCTTTCCGGTTTTGACGGTGCCGTCATCGGCTCCGCCGCGCCGCTGTTTGCGGGAGAGGAAACCGGCTCCGGGCCGGACCATTTCCCGATTGCCTTCGTCGCGCGCGCCGGAGCGCGCAAGCCGGCAGGCCAACCAAAACCCGCGCCGCTTTATCTGCGCGGGCCGGATGCCCGGCCACAGACCGGTTTTGCGCTGGCACGCCAGGACGTTGCCTGATACGGCATGCATGAGTGCTTGTTTCTGATTCCCGATATTTGCGATGTTTGACGATTACCTGAGCTGGAAACCCTATTTCGAGATCGTGCCGATGCAGCATGAGGATTGCGCCGCGGTGGCGGACTTGCATGCCTTGCGCTTCCCACGTCCTTGGAATGACGGGGAGTTTTCAGGCCTGCTCACACAAGGGTCGGTTTTCGGAGCCGTCGCCCGCCAGACCAACGCTTTTTTCAGCAAGCCTCTCGGCGGTTTCGTGCTGGCGCGGGAAGTGGCTGGTGAAGCGGAAATCCTCACTGTCGCGGTGTCCGACAAATTCGCGCGCACCGGTCTCGGCTGGCGTCTGATGCAGTCGGCCATTCGCGAGGCGATGATGCGCGGTGCCGAAACCATGTTCCTCGAGGTGGACAATAACAATGCCTCTGCGCTGGGGCTTTATAAAAAGCTCGGCTTCAAGACGGTCGCGGAACGCAAGGCCTATTACACGGCCAAGAATGGATCAAAGTCGACGGCGCTTGTCATGCGCCGCGATCTTCGCTAGTTCCCTGCGACAGGCATTTTTTGGCGAAAGCTGCGAAATTCAACCGGACTACTCAAAAGGCCAGAAGACGTGATAGACCTTTCGAAAACGCTGGAGGAGCTTTGTGCCGAACGCGGCATGCGGATGACGGACCAGCGCCGTGTCATCGCCCGCGTCCTCCAGGAATCAGCCGATCATCCCGATGTCGAGGAACTCTATCGCCGTTCCTCCGCCGTGGATCCGCGCATCTCTATTTCAACGGTCTACAGAACGGTGAAGCTGTTCGAGGACGCCGGAATCATCGAACGTCACGATTTTCGCGATGGCCGCTCGCGTTATGAGACCGTGCCTGAAGAACACCACGATCACCTGATCGATCTGAAGAACAGCGTGGTCATCGAATTCCATTCGCCCGAGATCGAGGCGCTTCAGGAAAAGATCGCCCGCGAGCACGGCTTCAAGCTCGTGGATCATCGACTAGAACTTTATGGCGTGCCGTTGAAACCCGAAGAACGCTGAGACGCCGGTGAACAAGCGCGCGTTCCCATCATGATGTGGCTTCGGACAGCCTATATCGCGATCGTTCTTCTGATCGTGACACTCATATTGCTGCCGCTGCAACTTCTGGGTCTCGCCTTCGACTGGCGGCTGCGCCGGCGCATTCCGCGCATCTGGCATCGCATTGCCTGTCACGTTCTCGGCATCCGCGTCCATGTTCATGGAGAGGTGGAGCGGGCAAAACCGCTGATGCTGGCGGTCAATCACGCTTCGTGGAAGGATATCCTCGTTCTCGGCAGCATTGCCGACGTGGTGTTCATCGCCAAGACCGAGGTGCGTGACTGGCCGGTCTTCGGCTGGCTCGCCCGCCTTCAGAAAAGCATCTTCGTCCAGCGGGAGCAGAAGCGCAGCACGGGCCAGCAGGTGGGTGAGATCGCCAGCCGCATGGCCGACGGCGAGATCGTCGTCCTTTTCCCCGAAGGCACGACTTCGGATGGAAACCGCATGCTGGCCGTCAAATCCTCTCTGTTCGGTGCCGCTTCCACCGCCGCCGAGCAGGTTCCGGGCAAGCTGGTTTACGTGCAGCCCGTCGCCATCGCCTATACGCGGGTGCAGGGCATGGCCATGGGCCGTTACCACCGGATCATTGCCGCCTGGCCGGGCAGCATCACGCTCGTGCCGCATCTGCTCGGTGTCATCAAGGCGGGCGCGATTGATGTCGACGTGACGTTTGGCGACAGCGTTCCATTTCACAGCGCCGACAATCGCAAGCGTCTTGCGACCGATATTGCCGCTGCCATCCGCTCGATGCTGGCCTTCAGCCTGCGCGGCGGCTGGCGGAAATAGAGCATCGGACCGAAAACTGTGCGCGGTTTTCGGGAAATCCGATGCGTAAGCTGAAATCAAGAGCAACGGAATTACTCCGTTGCTCTTGCATCCTCGCTTTTCCGGCATTTTTCTGTTTAATCTGGCTATGAAAAACACTAGATAGCCGCCATGACCCAGGAAACACTTGGCCTTGACGCCCCACAAATGATCGCCCGCGAAGGCTCTAACAGTCGAAAAGTCTTTATCAAGACCTATGGCTGCCAGATGAACGTCTACGATTCCGTGCGCATGAGCGATGCGCTGGCGAAGGATGGTTACGTTCAGACGGAAGACATGGGCGAGGCGGATCTGGTTCTCCTCAACACCTGTCACATCCGCGAAAAGGCAGCGGAGAAAGTTTATTCCGCGCTTGGCCGCCTGCGTGACATGAAAAAGTCGCGCGAAGAGCAGGGCCGAGAATTCATGATCGGCGTTGCCGGCTGCGTGGCGCAGGCCGAAGGCGAGGAAATCCTGCGCCGTGCGCCCGCCGTCGATGTCGTGATCGGCCCGCAGACCTATCACCGCCTGCCTGACGCCCTGAAGCGGGTGCGCGGCGGTGAGCGCGTCATCGAGACCGAATATGCGGTCGAGGACAAGTTCGAGCATCTACCGGTCGCCGAAAAGGCGACGTTGCGCTCGCGTGGCGTCACGGCGTTTTTGACGGTGCAGGAAGGTTGCGACAAGTTCTGCACCTTCTGTGTCGTGCCCTATACGCGTGGCTCGGAGGTTTCCCGTCCCGTTCGCCAGATCGTCGATGAAGCGATGAAACTGGTGGATGCCGGCGTGCGCGAAATCACGCTGCTGGGCCAGAACGTCAATGCCTGGCAGGGAGAAGGACCGAAAGGCGAAAAATGGGGTCTGGCCGAACTGCTCTACAGGCTTGCCGAAATTCCGGGCCTTGCGCGGTTGCGCTACACTACCAGCCACCCGCGCGACATGGATGATCGCCTGATCGGCGCCCATCGCGACCTGCGTATCCTGATGCCCTATCTGCACCTACCGGTGCAGTCCGGCTCGGATCGCATTCTGAAAGCGATGAACCGTCGCCATACGGGTGAGGAATATATCCAGCTGATCGAGAAAATCCGCTCCGCCCGCCCTGATATTGCCATGTCGGGGGATTTTATTGTCGGCTTCCCCGGTGAGACTGATCGCGATTTCGAAGATACGATGGCGATGGTCGAGACGGTGAAATACGCACAGGCGTTTTCGTTCAAATATTCTACCCGTCCCGGCACGCCGGGGGCAGACCTGACGGATCAGGTGGCGGAAGACGTGAAGGCCGAGCGGCTGGAACGATTGCAGGCCCTGTTGCTGCGGCAGCAGAAGGAATTCGCGGAATCGCTCGTTGGAAAGACCATGGATGTGTTGCTGGAAAAGCCCGGCCGCATGCCTGAGCAGTTAATAGGTCGCTCTCCTTGGCTGCAATCCGTGAATCTTGATGCAAAGACGTTGAAAATCGGTGACATTGTTAGTGTACGAATCACCGCAACGGGTCCAAACAGCTTGTTTGCCGAGGTGGCAGGGAGTTAGAGTGAGGAGCCGACACTGATTGGGACAGGAGCCTGACCGCTTGAACGCACACGAATTGGTATCAAATCCATCGCGCCAGCCACGCCAAGCCGCGACCGACGCCAATCACTTCGTCCTCACGTTCGAGAATAACAGGATAGCGGGAGAGCTATTCGGTCAGTTCGATCAGAACCTGAAGCTGTTGGAGCAGCGCCTCAATATCGACGCCCGCCCGCGCGGCAACTCCGTCGCCATCACTGGCGATGTTGTCGCCACCAATCAGGCCCGCCGTGCGCTGGATTTCCTCTATGAACGTCTGCTCAAGGGCGGAACCGCCGAGGCCTCCGACGTGGAAGGTGCTATCCGAATGGCAATGGCCGCTGACGACCAACTGACCTTGCCGACGATGGAGCGCAAGGCCAAGATTTCCATGGCGCAGATTTCCACTCGCAAGAAGACCATCGCTGCCCGCACGCCGACGCAGGATGTCTATATGCGGGCGCTGGAGCAGTCCGAACTGGTTTTCGGCGTCGGCCCCGCCGGCACCGGCAAGACCTATCTGGCCGTGGCCCATGCCGCACAGCTTCTGGAACGTGGCGCGGTCGACCGTATCATCCTCTCACGCCCCGCCGTCGAAGCGGGCGAGCGTCTTGGCTTCCTGCCCGGCGACATGAAGGAAAAGGTCGATCCGTATCTGCGTCCGCTTTACGACGCGCTGTATGACATGATGCCGGGCGACAAGGTGGAGCGCGCCATTCAGGCGGGCGTCATCGAAATCGCGCCGCTGGCCTTCATGCGTGGTCGTACCCTTGCCAACGCCGCCGTCATTCTGGACGAAGCCCAGAATACCACGACCATGCAGATGAAGATGTTCCTCACCCGTCTTGGTGAGAACGGCCGCATGATCGTGACCGGTGACCCGAGCCAAGTGGATCTTCCGCGTGGCGTGAAGTCCGGTCTTGTCGAGGCCCTGCAAATCCTCCCCGAGGTGGAAGGTGTGTCCGTCGTGCGCTTCAAGGATGTCGACGTCGTGCGCCATCCGATGGTGGCGCGCATCGTGCGGGCTTACGAATCCCACACGGCGGTGCCGGATGAGAGCCTTCCGAAGGGCAACTGACGTAAAGACAATGGCGGCTCTGGATATTCAAATCAGCGTTGAGGCCGAAGGCTGGTCCTCGGAAGAGAACTTGGCTGCCTTTGCCACCAAGGTGCTGAATGCGGCGGTCGATTTTCTGAAACGGGAAGAGGAGCAACCCTTCCCGAAAATGCCGGTCGAACTGTCGCTGGTCTTCACCGATGACGAAAATATCCGGGAAATCAACGCCGAATGGCGCGACAAGGACAAGGCGACCAATGTCTTGTCTTTCCCCGCTTTTCCGCTGGAGCCGGGCGGAATGCCCGGCCCGATGCTGGGCGATATCGTCATCGCTCGCGAGACGGTTGAACGCGAGGCTCTTGAACTTGAGAAGAGTTTCGAGGATCATCTGACCCATCTTCTCGTTCACGGGTTCCTGCATTTGTTTGGTTATGACCACATGGACGAGGAAGAAGCGGAAGAAATGGAGTCGCTTGAGACTCGCATTTTGGCGGTGCTTGGCCTATCTGATCCCTACGCGGGTCAGGAACCGCTTTAAATATTGTCTGGAGCCATGAACGAACATTCTGCACGACCTGCCAATGAGGGCAGAGAAAACGGCGAGCAGTCCTCTTCGGAGGAGGGCAGTAGTCACTTACGGAACGACTCTCATGCAAAGCCGAGATCGACGATCTGGTCGCGCATAGGGCGGTTGCTGAAACCGTCACAGGGCGAGCGCCTGCGTGAGGATCTGACCGACGCGCTGATGGCTGACACCGAAATCGGTGCCGCCTTTTCGCCTGAAGAGCGGGCGATGCTCAACAATATCCTGCGTTTCCGGGAAGTTCGGGTCGAAGATATCATGATCCCACGGGTCGATATCGACGGTCTCGACCAGAACATGACGATCGGCGAAGCGCTGATCCTGTTTGAAGAAACCGGGCGCTCCCGCATGCCTGTTTACGATGAGACGCTGGATAATCCCAAGGGAATGATCCATATCCGCGATCTGCTGGCCTATGTCGCCAAGCAGGCCCGTAACAAACGCCGCGCGGGTTCGCGCAGCGTCGCTTATGGCGAGGTGAAGGCAACAACGCGCTCACCACGTCCAAATTTCGATCTGGCGCGGGTCGATCTCGAGCAGACGGTCGCCGATGCCGGCCTCGTGCGCAAAATTCTCTTCGCACCACCCTCGATGCTTGCCTCCGACCTCTTGAAGACGATGCAGGCACAGAGAACGCAGCTGGCCCTGGTCATCGACGAATATGGCGGCACGGACGGTCTTGTCAGCCACGAGGATATCGTCGAGATGGTCGTGGGCGATATCGATGACGAGCACGACAAGGACGAGGCGATGTTTTCGCGTCTCTCAGCCGATGTGCTGGTTGCGGATGCCCGCGCGGAACTCACCGAACTTGCCGAGGTGATCGGCCCCGAATTCGACGTGCGCGAACATCTGGAAGAAATCGATACGCTCGGCGGCCTCATCTTTTTCGCGCTCGGCCGCATTCCGGCCAAGGGCGAGGTGGTCAGGGCTGTGCCCGGTTTCGAGTTTCAGATTCTCGACGCGGATAGCCGGCGTATCAAGGGCGTCCGTATCGTTCGTGATCATGGCTCGGAAGGGCAGGACGACCAGGCTCCCGGCGAAGCCAACGGGGTTATCGCACTGCCAGCGCCGGATGCTCGCCTGATCACGCACCAGCAGAACGCCGACTAGAAAAGGTGACGGGGAGCCCCGTCACCTTTATCTCAAGACGGAGATTCGGCAGGTTGGAACGACCAAAAGGCCGCCGGAGACCGCCGCCGCGATCCCACCTGTGGACTGCGAATCTTTTTTCCTTTACGCCGGGTTTGAGGGGAAATTCCGTGGCGCGGCCTTGCCGGGAGCGGGCTTTTCCAGACGCGCATAAACGGAGATGGCATGGAGCGTCTTGCAGGCAGGGTAATGCTGGCCGGCGGCATGAGCCGCGCAGTGATGGCGATTGCTGCGGGTGCTGTCGGGGCGCTCGCTTTGCCTCCATTCGGCTTTTTCGCAGCGCTTTTTTTCTCTTTCACCCTGCTTGTCTGGCTCGTGGACGGCTGCACCGGCAAGCCGGGTGGTGGTCTCTTCAGCCGCATTCTGCCGGCTTTCGGCATCGGCTGGTGTTTCGGGTTTGGTTATTTCGTGGCAGGCCTGTGGTGGCTGGGCAATGCTCTTCTACTGGAAGCGGATGAATTCGCCTGGGCCTTGCCGCTCGCCATCCTCGGTCTGCCGGCACTGCTGGCGCTGTTTTACGGTTTTGCCGTCGCGGCCGCCAATCTCCTCTGGTCGGACGGCCTTGGTCGCATTGCGGCGCTTGCCGCCGCCTTCGGCGTTTCGGAATGGTTGCGCAGTTTCCTCGCGACCGGCTTTCCCTGGAACGCCATCGGCTATGGCATCATGCCCATCCCGATCATGATGCAGTCTGCGCACTTGCTCGGTCTTCTCAGCATCACGACGCTGGCGGTTTTCATTTTCGCTTCACCAGCGCTGATCGGTACGAAAAAAGGCATGGGACCAGGACTGGCGCTGGCAGGCCTATTGCTTGCGGCCCACTTCGGTTATGGCTTTTACCGCCTGCAGACACCAGCGGAGACGCCGGCAGACGCCCTGACCGTCCGCATCGTGCAGCCGGCCATCGATCAATCCCGCAAGATGCTGAATACTGACCGTGCCGAGATTTTCGCAGAGCACCTGCGGTTGTCGGCCCTGCCGCCGGGCGAAGGGAAAAAACGCCCTGACATCATCGTCTGGCCGGAAACCTCCGTGCCGTTCATCCTGACGCAAAATCCGGATGCGCTCGCGGAAATCGCCAGTACGCTCGAGGATGGCCAGGTGCTGTTTACCGGCGCCGTCAGGATGGAAGATCAGGGAGCCGGCCGGCCGCCGCGTTATTACAATTCGGTGTATGCGATCGACAGCCAGGGCGAGATCATTGGCGCGACCGACAAGGTGCATCTGACGCCCTTTGGCGAATATGTTCCCTTTGAAGGCATCCTGCGGGAATTCGGCATCGACAATGTCATTGCCCTGCCGGGTGGCTTTTCCGCCGCCTCGTCGCGCACGCCGCTCACGCTCCCTTCAGGCAAGACTTTCTATCCCCTGATCTGTTACGAGATCATTTTCCCGGGTGAGATGACGCCGGGCCTTCAGGGGGCGGCTGCGATCCTCAATGTGACGAATGACGGCTGGTTTGGTGATACGCCCGGTCCCTACCAGCATTTTTTGCAGGCACGGGTACGCGCCGTAGAGACGGGCGTGCCGGTGATTCGCGGCGCCAATACAGGAATTTCCGCCGTCATAGACCCCTATGGCCGCATTATTGCCGGGCTGGACTATGGTCGGGTGGGAATTGTTGACGCCACTTTGAGTGGTGGCTCTAAGGACGCATTTACTTACGACACACATCGGACGTATTTCTGGTTGATTTTTTCAATCTTGATGATCGTTGCGGTATTTCCCGCCTTGAGTTTTGCTCGGCGCCAGAATTGACCGGGAACCCCTGTAATTGCATAGTGAATACGTCAGTCGTAAAACAAGTTTAGACGCTGTCGAATTGCCGACTCATTTCTTCGAATAGTAGTGAAACGAGATATCAACCCTTTCCGAGTGTCAGGACCGCATGATGACCGAGAATAAGAAAAAGCCTAACCCCATCGACATTCATGTCGGAAGCCGAATTCGCCTTCGTAGAACCATGCTCGGAATGAGCCAGGAGAAGCTGGGGGAAAGTCTCGGAATTACCTTTCAGCAAATCCAGAAATATGAAAAAGGCACGAACCGCGTTGGCGCCAGTCGCCTCCAGAATATTTCTGGGATCCTCAATGTGCCCGTTTCCTTTTTCTTCGAGGATGCGCCTGGTGATCAGGTCGGCGGCACCTCCGGCATGGCCGAAGCCTCAAGTTCCAATTATGTGGTCGACTTTCTGTCCTCGGCTGAGGGTTTGCAGCTGAACCGGGCTTTCGTGAAGATCGCAGACCCGAAGGTTCGCCGCCGCCTGGTCGATCTCGTCAAGGCGCTCGCCGCCGAAGGCGACGCCGAGTAAGCAGCCTGCGCAGCGCAAAATTTCCGGCACGGGATGCCGGGCACTCAACGGTCCGCAAGGACCGTTTTTTTGTGTCCGATTAGAAAGGAATTCTCACATAAAGATATATTTATGTGGTTGTGTCCTTGTTTTTCGCGGCCGAAATGACTAACAAACTCCAAGACCATTCTTTGAGGGGAATCCCGCATGCGTGCCAATTACCTGTTCACCAGCGAGTCCGTGGCCGAGGGTCATCCGGACAAGGTTTGTGATCGTATTTCCGATGAAATCGTGGATCTTATTTACCGTGAGGCGGCCAAGACGGGCGTTGACCCCTGGACCGTGCGCATCGCATGCGAAACGCTTGCGACGACCAACCGCGTTGTTATCGCCGGTGAGGTTCGGGTTCCCGACACGCTTCTGAAGAAGGACAAGGACGGCAAGGTCGTCAAGGACGCCGCCGGCCACCCGGTCATCAACCCTTCCAAGTTCAAGTCCGCCGCCCGCAAGGCGATCCGCGACATCGGCTACGAACAGGATGGTTTCCATTGGAAGACCGCCAAGATCGACGTTCTGCTGCATCCGCAGTCGGCCGATATCGCGCAGGGCGTGGATAATGCCTCCGACAAGCAAGGTGACGAGGGCGCTGGCGACCAGGGCATCATGTTCGGTTACGCCTGCAAGGAAACGCCGGACCTGATGCCGGCGCCGATCTATTATTCTCACCGCATCCTGCAGCTGCTGGCCACCGCCCGCAAGAGCGGCGAAGGCGAAGCGGCAAAGCTCGGCCCCGATGCCAAGAGCCAGGTGACGGTTCGTTACGTTGACGGCAAGGCTTCGGAAGCCGTATCCATCGTTCTGTCCACGCAGCACCTCGATGCCAGCTGGGACTCGAAGAAGGTCCGTGAGGTCGTCGAACCCTATATTCGCGAGGCTCTGGGCGAGTTGAAGATCGCAGACGATTGCCAGTGGTATATCAACCCGACGGGTAAGTTCGTCATCGGCGGTCCCGATGGCGATGCCGGCCTGACCGGGCGCAAGATCATCGTCGACACCTATGGCGGTGCTGCCCCCCATGGTGGTGGCGCATTCTCCGGCAAGGACACGACCAAGGTCGACCGTTCCGCCGCTTATGCCGCCCGCTATCTCGCCAAGAACGTCGTGGCTGCCGGCCTTGCCGAGCGCTGCACGATCCAGATCGCCTATGCGATCGGCGTCGCCCAGCCGCTGTCGATCTATGTGGATCTGCATGGTACCGGCAAGGTCAGCGAAGATCAGGTCGAAGCCGCGATCCGCAAGGTCATGGACCTCTCGCCGTCGGGCATTCGCCGTCATCTCGATCTCAACAAGCCGATCTACGCCAAGACCTCTTCTTACGGTCACTTCGGCCGCAAGGCTGGTCGTGACGGCTCCTTCTCCTGGGAGAAGCTCGATCTGGTGAAGCCGCTCAAGGAAGCTTTGAGCGCTTGAAGCAGTTCCAGTAAAACTGCGTAGCGGTTTTACGTCCGGAAAATACGGGGACTCTTTCTAAGCTTGTCATTCGGCGGCGATTGAGAGATACCGTCTGCACCTTTTGTAACCCGCATAGTGCCCCATGTGGCGCTGTGCGGGTTAAGTCTATTTGTTGTTGAGAGTATGAGATGACGGAAGAACGGCGTTCGCGCGCAACGGAAGCGTTTTTTGGCCGACGCAAGGGAAAGCCCCTGCGCAATCAGCAGGTTGATACGATCGAGAATCTGCTGCCTCTGCTGAAAATCGATCTGGAAAGCGTGCCCCCGCAAAATCTCGTCGCTCTCTTTCCGGCGGATGTGCGATCGATCCGTCTGGAGATCGGTTTCGGCGGCGGCGAGCATCTCGCCCACCGCGCGGTCGAAAATCCCGAGACGGGTTTCATCGGCGTCGAGCCCTTCGTGAATTCCATGGCCAAGCTGCTCGCCACGGTCCGCGAACGTGAGCTGATGAATATCCGCCTTTACGACGATGATGCGACGCAGCTGCTCGACTGGCTGCCTGAGGGATCGATCGATCATATCGATCTGCTTTATCCCGATCCGTGGCCGAAGAAGAAGCACTGGAAGCGCCGCTTCGTTTCTGACGTCAACCTCGCCCGTTTCCATCGTGTGTTGAAACCCGGCGGCAAGTTCTGCTTTGCGTCGGATATCGATACTTACGTCAACTGGACGCTGCAGCATTGTGCCCGCCATGGCGGTTTTGAATGGACGGCAACAAGCGCTGACGATTGGCGCACGCCTTATGCCAACTGGCCAGGCACGCGCTACGAGAACAAGGCGAAACGAGAAGGCCGCAGCTCGGCCTATCTCACCTTCATCCGTCGCTAAAGCATTTCCAGTAAAACTGCGCAGCGGGTTTACGCCCGGAAAATGCGCCGGCGGCCTGATCCGTCAGAGCGCCGCATCCACTTCCGCCGCCTGCGGAATGGAAGGCTGGGCGCCGGCGCGCGTGCAGGCGAGTGAACCTGCAACGGCGGCGCGCTTCAGCGCCTTTTCGAAATCCATTCCCTGATCAAGGCTGGCGGCAAGATAACCACAGAAGGTATCGCCCGCACCAACCGTGTCGACCGGCTCGATCTTCAGGCCGGAAGCCCTGAAAACCTTGCCGTTGCGCATGGCGATCACGCCATCTGCACCAAGCGTGACGATCAAAGTCTGGCCGGTCCTGTCGTGAAGGGCCTTGAGTTCGCTCTCTCGTTCGGCACTGGAGAGGCCGTTCTTGCCGATCAGCAACTCAAACTCGGTTTCGTTGGCGATGACGATATCGGCAAGGCCGGCAAGGCGCGGACCATCTGCGGTCAGCGGTGCGGTATTGATGACGGTGGTGATGCGCTTTGCCTTTGCAGCCGTCAGCGCCGCTTCGATGGCTGCAGCCGGTATTTCGAATTGCAGCATGAGAATATCGCCTGCGTCCATCTCGCTCACGACCTTTGTCGCGTCGGATGCGGAGACTTCGCCATTGGCAGCGGGAATGACCGAGATCATGTTCTCACCGCCTTCACCGATCAGGATCACGGCCGTCCCCGTCGGGCCGGGCGCGGTTTTCACCAAGGACAGATCGGTACCCGCGTCGCGCAGCAATGTCAGCGCCGGCGCGGCAAAGGTATCATCACCCGTAGCGCCGGCCATCTTCACCGTAACACCTGCACGCCGTGCGGCCAGCGCCTGATTGGCTCCCTTGCCGCCGGCGGCCGTGGAGAAGGTGTCTCCGGTCACGGTTTCACCGGGCTTGGGCAGGCGTTTGGCGGTGGCGACGAGGTCCATGTTGATGGAGCCGAAAACAGTAATCATGGGGCGCTGGGTCCGTATGAAATTTGAGCAAGGCGGCGACTTTGCCCGAGACGATCACTCGTCGTCAACTACCCGCAATTTGGCCGCACCGGCCCGGTTTTCCGCAAAGCGACGGGCCTGCTCGATTTCGCCATGCGAAGCCTCTTTTTCCGTCGGCGAAAAATCAAGACCTTCGATCTTCTGGCCGCGCGCCAGCACCTTGTCGGAGGAGATCAGCATCATGTCGACGTCCTTCTGCGCCAGCCCGAAATGGGCTTGCAGCTTGCGCGTCCTATCGTCCAGCCGCCGCACATCGTCCATGAGCAGCGCCACTTCGCCCTGGATGAGATGCGCCTGCTCGCGCATGCGCTGGTCTTTCAAAACAGACTGGATGACCTGCACCGACAGCATCAGAAGCGAGGGTGAGACGATGACGACGCGGGCGCGGTGGGCGCGCTGCACGAGATATTCGAAATGCTGATGGATGTCGGCGAAGATCGATTCGGAGGGCACGAAGATGAAGGCCGTATCCTGCGTTTCGCCGCGAATGAGATATTTCTCGGCCACGTCGCGAATATGCACTTCCATGTCGCGGCGGAACTGCTGCACGGCGGCGCGTTTGGTTTCCGGCGTCTCATCCGCCTTGATCGCGTTCCACGCCTCCAGCGGAAACTTGGCATCGATCACCAGCGCCGGCGCATTGTTCGGCATCTTGATGATGCAGTCGGGCCGGTAACCGTTGGAAAGCGTCGGCTGAAGCTGGAACGCCCCGGCGGGAAGCGCGTCGGCGATCAGCGTTTCCATGCGCGCCTGTCCGAAAGCGCCGCGCGTCTGCTTGTTGGAAAGGATCGCCTGCAATCCCACCACGTCCTTCGCCAGATCCTGAATATTGCCCTGCGCGGCATCGATGACGGCCAGGCGCTCCTGCAGGCGGCTCAGATTCTCATGGGTCGACCGGGTCTGCTCCGTCAGTGTTTCACCAAGCCGCTGCGACATGCCGTCAAGGCGCTGGTTCAGTGTCTGGCTCATCTCGGTCTGGCGTGTGCCAAGCGTTTCCGCCATGGCCGCGATCCGCCCGTGCAATTCGGACTGTGTTTTCAGGAGATCGGAGATTTCACCGTCGGCTCCCGCTTTTCTTGTGCGGTTTGTCGTGACCAGCCATGTGATGGTCAGGCCGAAAACCAGGGCCACAAGCAGCGCGCCGAAGCTGATATCGACGGAGCCGGCCCGCAGCGCGGGATTAAGGAGAACGGAGAAATCTATGTTCATGATTAAATCTAGCAGATTTCCAGTGATTCGGAAGATCAAAACAAGAACACTTCTGCGGCGGAAATGAGTCGGGCAGGGTCGATGCAGGAGGCGGTTTTCTCCTTCGTGTTTTTTATTTCCTCCGCGCGAGAGATACGTTATGGGAAGCCATGACCATCAAACCGCTTATCATTTTGCCCGATCCCGTGCTGCGCCAGCAATCGAAGCCCATCGAACAGGTGGACGCCGAGGTGCTGCGCCTTGCCGACGACATGCTCGAAACCATGTATGATGCGCCCGGTATCGGCCTCGCCGCTATTCAGATCGGCGTCCCGCGCCGCATGCTGGTGATCGACGTGGCACGCGAAGGCGAAGAAAAGACCCCGGTCGTCTTCATCAATCCGGAAATCCTCAAAGTGTCGGACGATATCTCGGCGTACGAGGAAGGCTGCCTCTCCATTCCCGATTATTATGCCGAGGTGGAGCGTCCCGCGTCGCTCACGGTGCGTTATGTCGGCCGTGACGGCAAGCAGCAGACGGTCGAGGCGGATGGTCTGCTCGCGACTTGTTTGCAGCATGAGATCGACCACCTTAACGGCGTTCTCTTCATCGACCATATTTCGCGGCTGAAGCGCGACATGGTCATCAAGAAATTCACGAAAGCGGCCCGCGCAAAGATCTGATCCGCCCTCTTCGGGCCGGAATGGACGACAGGGCAGGGGGCGACGATGTCTCTTCGCATCATTTTTATGGGTACGCCGGATTTTTCCGTTCCCACATTGCGTGCATTGGTGGAGGCGGGCCACGAAATCGTTGCCGTCTACACCCAGCCGCCGCGTCCCGGCGGCCGCCGTGGTCTCGATCTGCAGAAGTCGCCGGTTCATCAGGCAGCCGAATTGCTCGGGCTTCCCGTACTGACGCCCGTGAATTTCAAGGCCGAGGAAGACCGCCAGCAGTTCCGGGATTTCAATGCCGATGTGGCGGTCGTCGTGGCTTATGGCCTGCTGCTGCCTGAAGCGATCCTCTCCGGCACGCGTCTTGGCTGTTACAATGGTCACGCCTCGCTGCTGCCGCGCTGGCGCGGTGCTGCCCCCATCCAGCGGGCGATCATGGCGGGCGATGCCGAAACCGGCATGATGGTCATGAAAATGGAAAAGGGGCTCGATACCGGCCCCGTCGCGCTTACCGCGAAGGTCGCGATCGACGAGAATATGACGGCTGGAGAATTGCACGACAGCTTGATGCTGGCAGGTGCGCGGCTGATGCGACAGGCGATGGACAGACTGGAGGCGGGCGACCTGCCGCTCGTCACGCAGGCGGAAGAGGGCGTGCTCTACGCCGCGAAGATCGACAAGGGTGAGACCCGTATCGATTTTTCAAGGCCCGCACAGGATGTTCATAACCACATCCGTGGTCTTTCGCCGTTTCCCGGCGCATGGCTGGAGATGGATATCGGCGGCAAGCCAGAGCGCGTCAAGGTGCTGGCTTCGGAACTGGCCAGCGGCATGGGCGAAGCGGGCAGCGCTCTCGATGACGCGCTCACCATTGCCTGCGGCAGCGATGCCGTGCGGCTCACACGCTTGCAGAAGGCGGGCGGCAAGCCCATGTCGGCGGCCGATTTCGTGCGTGGTACGCCGGTTCCAGCCACAACGAGGCTCGGCTGATGCCACGTTTCCGCATGACCGTCGAATATGACGGCACGCCCTATTACGGCTGGCAGAGACAGGAAAACGGCCCCTCCGTTCAGGGCGCGCTGGAGGCTGCCGTCCGGTCGCTGACCGGGGAGAGCGTTTCCATTCGCGGTGCAGGCCGCACCGATTCCGGTGTGCATGCCGTGGGACAGGTCGCCCATGTCGATCTTTCCCGAGACTGGGAACCCTACAAGCTCCGCAATGCCTTGAACGCGCATCTGGCTATGGCGGGTGAGGCGGTGGCCGTGCTCGATGCCGCCGCGGTGACCGAGGATTTCGACGCGCGTTTTTCAGCGCTGCGCCGCCATTATCTCTACCGCATCATTTGTCGCAAATCCCGGCTGGCGCTGGAGCACAAGCGGGCATGGTGGGTATCGAAGGATATGGACCACGAGCGCATGCATGAAGCCGCGCAGATGCTCGTCGGCCGGCATGATTTCACCACCTTCCGCTCTGTCCATTGTCAGGCGAACAGCCCGGTCCGCACGCTTGACCGGCTGGATGTGACGCGCAACGGCGATCTCATCGAGATACGCGCCACCGCGCAGAGTTTTCTGCACAACCAGATTCGTTCTTTTGCCGGGACGTTGAAACTGGCGGGCGAAGGCGGCATGACCCCGGACGATGTGCGCGCCGCACTGGAGGCGCGGGATCGCAAGGCCTGCGGCCCCGTCGCGCCGCCGGACGGCCTTTATTTCATGCAGGTCGATTATCCCGATGTCATTCCGCCGCGCCGCCGCCCTGAAATTGAAATGACGGGAGACGCGGACTGATCGAAGGCCCCGCCGCCTCTCAGGCGGGATAGACGCCGAGAAAACGCTGTAATGCCTCCGACAGCAACATGGCGGGCACCAGCAGCGTCATGACGACGGCCGAGACGAGCAGCGACTGGTCGCGAATGAAAAACCTGACGATCCGCGAAAAGGCGAAGACCAGCGATAGAAGCAGTGCCAACCACAGAATGGCGATCAGCCCCTGCAACGGCGGCAGAAAGAATGCGATCAGGATCAGGACCGCATAGGCATAAGAAAAGGGCAACGACAGCCAGTTCACGGTGGTGACGAGCGGCGCGAATTTTTCCCGGGCGCCAAAGGCGTAGAGCAGCATGCCGATCAACAGCAGCGGCACGATCCAGCAGATGGCCTCGACCATGGCCAGGCGGAAGAAGAAGAGGAAGCCGGTTTCGGCTCCAGGTGGAAAGCTGGCCAGAAAGGCGGCGCGCAGCCAAAGCCAGGAAACCAGCATGGCTGGCAGGCACCACAGCGCCGAATAGAAGGATCGCGACATGCCGCGCTCGCTCAGATCCAGATACCGCGCGCCATTATGGTCGCCGAGCAGCAGCAGCCACAGCCCTGTCAGATAGAGCCTTACCTCACTTGCCGTCGGCATGGGCGAACCAGCGTTCGATGAAGGTCTCGTAAATGCCCGTCAGCGTCTCGAGATCGGCAACTGCCACGCGCTCATCGACCATGTGCATGGTCTGCCCGACGAGACCGAATTCCACGACAGGGCAATAATCCTTGATGAAGCGCGCGTCCGAGGTGCCGCCGGTGGTCGAAAGCTTCGGCTCCTTGCCGGTTACGGCTTCAATCGCACCTGACAGCGACGAGATGAGCGCATTGTTGCGGGTCAGGAAGACATGGCTCGGACGGTCCGCCCAGACGATTTCATATTTGACCGGAGGCCGGTCGGGGCGAAGCTCGCCCTCATTTGCCGCTGCATCGAGGCGGCGGATGATCTCCGCCCGCAGGCTCTCTGCCGTCCAGCTATCGTTGAAACGAATGTTGAAGGCTGCAGTCGCCCGCGCCGGAATGACGTTGGTCGCGGCATTGCCGGTGTCGACGGTCGTTACTTCCAGATTGGATGGCTGGAAATCATCCGTGCCGTGGTCGAAGGCTGGATGCATCAGCGCATGGGTGAGCTGCAGCAGACCACGAATGGGGTTGTCGGCGAGATGTGGATAGGCGGCGTGGCCTTGAACGCCTTGGACGGTGATCCGGCCCGAGAGCGATCCCCGGCGGCCGATCTTGATCATGTCACCCAGCTGGTCGGGATTGGTAGGCTCGCCGACGACACAGGCGTCCCACGTCTCTCCCTTTGCGGCAGCCCATTCCAGAAGCTTGGAGGTGCCGTTGATCGACGGGCCTTCCTCGTCTCCGGTGATCAGGAAGGAAACCGAGCCCTGCGGTTTGCCATGTTTTCCGATATGGCGGGCGATGGCGGCGACGAAACAGGCAATGCCGCCCTTCATGTCCACCGCGCCGCGACCGTACATTTCGCCACCGGCGATGTCTGCCGAAAAGGGCGGATGGCTCCATGCGGCCTCATCACCCACGGGAACGACATCCGTATGGCCCGCAAACATCAGATGCGGACCTTCGGTGCCGAGCCGGGCGTAGAGGTTCTCCACATCAGGCGTGCCGGCCTCTGTCGCCATCACACGCTCCACCGCAAAACCGAGCGGTGAAAGCAGGGTGTCGAGCAGGGAAAGCGCGCCGCCTTCCGCAGGCGTTACCGAGGGGCAACGGATGAGGGCGGCGAGATTGGCAACGGGATCGGTCGAGGTCATGGTATCAGCTTTTATCAGTCGCGCAGAAGCTCGTTGATGCCGGTCTTGGAGCGGGTCTTTTCATCGACGCGCTTGACGATGACGGCGCAATAAAGGCTCGGGCCGGGTTCGCCGTTCGGGA